>Ga0209062_1001368_pt1 | contig 44363 bp, 33 predicted proteins | sample Coa_R2_2_FD_187158 | JGI IMG/M metagenome (GOLD analysis project Ga0209062, IMG submission 187158) | Surface soil microbial communities from Centralia Pennsylvania, which are recovering from an underground coalmine fire - Coalmine... | ecosystem: Environmental > Terrestrial > Soil > Unclassified...
GCCGCGACAGGCATTCACTCAGGCCTCGCCTATGGGTCCGCCACCGATGTGGCTTCTGCCTTTTGTGCCATGCGCGGCACGTCGAGTCCAGCAGCGCCGGCGCAAAGGAAGAGTCATCTCAAAAGCGTGAATGGCCGCGTTCGCACCATTGTTTTTCATGGTTCGTCTGATCAAAGGGTACATCCGTCGAACGCCGAAATGATCCTTGCCGAAGCTCGCGCCGGCCTCACCAACCCTGTTCAGGAGACGCAACATGACGGCTCCGCGGGAGGCCGCGCTTACACTCGCACCGTGATCACGGACGCGAGTGGGGTTCCCCACGTGGAATATTGGGCCATCGAGGGACTGGGGCACGCTTGGTCTGGGGGCAGCCCGGAAGGTTCACACACAGATCAGCACGGGCCCGACGCTTCGCGCGAAATGCTGCGGTTCTTTTTCGGAAGTCCGGCCCGTCCACCGACGAGTTGACTTAGCGAATTGCGTACTGGCCGGAAAGCCAAGAATCACTGAGTCCAGTGCTCTTTCGGGAAGGTCCGCTTGTGGCGCGACCGGAACCCGCCCGGCTGCACTTAAAAATTCTGCTTATAAAATTTGCACATTCTTTTGCACATTCTGTTGGAGATCCAATTGTCGCGCAGGAATTGACAGATGTTTTCCTTCCGATTGAGTTCGGAGCACTTTGGTGGTCTGTCCACCAAGCTTGTCGTGCCGGAAAACATCACACTCGTTCCGCTGCGCCCGGACAGATTGTCTGTATTTGAGAGCCTGCTGCCGGAATTTCGTGCACTTGTTGGCGAAAAACTACGCAGCTTCCATACTGTAGTCGAATGCGCCCCATGATCCAGGCGCGCTACTTCCTTTTGCCGAGACTGTACTTTGACCGCGGGGTTTCAAGCGTGCGTGAAGCCGCGCTCGGCACTGCGGGCGCGGCCTTTGGCCGTTCCTTCTTCGGCTTTTTTGCTTCGCGATTGCTGCGTTGTTGGCCCATCGCCATGCCCGTTCTCCTCGAATCGCGACAAGCGCTCGGTCAATCACAAAAGCAGGTAATTCCGCGAACCCGTCGCGGCTCGACTGCGAGAGTCGCAGCTCGCTCGCGCTTGCGGCCGGTACATCCGCGGTCAGCTAGGCGAACGATGTCTTTACCAGGTTAGGCTGCGACCTGCAGCTGATCCGCAGAAGTCTTACCGTTACGGTCAGAAACGACTTTGTAGGTTATTTTCTGGCCCTCGGCGAGACCGCGAAGCCCCGCGCGTTCAACAGCGCTAATATGAACGAATACATCCTTTCCGCCGGACTCCGGCTGAATGAATCCGAACCCCTTTTGCGCATTGAACCACTTTACGATACCGGTATGCATAACATGTCCTTTCAAGAACAATTGATTGGGCGCCGCAACATGCGATGCCCTTGCGATGTGATCGATATTCTGGAGAGGAAGTTGAGTGCCCGGTGCGCCAGGAATGCGCAAAAGCAAAGTCGTTCGGCCCAAACTCGATAACAGATAAATAGGGTATGCCCGGTCGCGAGACAAGTGGCAAGCTCAATCTTTTCTGAGAATTGACGATTGCCCGCACGAAACGAAGTTCCTCGCCGACAGCCACATCGAGGCATTCTCAGCTCTCCCGGATCGATACCCATGTCCGTTTGTGCGGCGGCCAAGCGCGTCTTGCTTGGTGAGATCCGGAGCCTCCATTTGGCCCATCACGGACGATACGGCGCTCCGAGGAGTCATGCGTCCTTGCGCGGCCCGGGGCACACAGTGAGCCGTGGCCGCATCGAACGTTCTCAGGCGTCATCATGGCATAAGGGCAAGGGGCCGCGGCGGTTCCGGGCATGCACCACCGGCAGCCGTCACGATTGGCCCATCGCCCCCGACCGGCTCTGATAGTGGCAGCCAATATGCCGCCGCCGATTACCACAAGGTCCTCGATGCCGCCGGGATGATCCAATCGATGAGCCGGAAAGGCAATTGCTTCGGCAATGCCCCAATGGAAGCCGGTCCGGCACGATAAAAACCAAACCCGTGCATCAAAGTTGCTATCCAACTCGGGAGGCTGCCCGGCGTGACCTGTTCGCCTGCATCGAAGGATATTACAATCGTCAGCGGCTTCATTCCGCCCTCGGCTATATCACCCCCGGACATGCAGAACGCCAAGCCGCTTGATCCGGTGTCCACGAAATCGGAGGAAGGTCAGGGTATGCCCCTTGCGACGAGATGCGCTGCCGCAGCCAGACCAGCGGGGTCGGCGCCGATCATACCATCGGGAGGAATTCCAAGGCTTGCTGCGGCATATTCCATCCTTCCGGGCTAATCATAAATAGCAAAATGAGATCAGGCGGCAGCCTCTCCCTCGCTCGTGGCACAGGGCGCGTCGACACAGCATTCATCTACGAGAAAGCCGACGAGGTTGTTCATGGCCGGGTAGTTGGCACGGCAGATCAGCGTGGTCGCCTGACGTTCCTGCGTCACCAAGCCGGTCAGGATCAGCCGATGCAAGTGATGCGAGAGCGTCGAGGCCGCGACCCCGAGTTTCTCTTGCAGGCTGCCGACCGGCAGCCCGCCGTCGCCGGCCCGGACGAGAGTCCGATAAACTTGAAGCCGCGTCGGGTTTCCGAGCGCTTCAAGCTGCTTTGCTGCTTGTTCGATATTCATGGAAATAAGCTACAGCTCGCTGGATCAGCGGTCAATGGCTATTTCCGCAATCATCGAAATAGCGGGGAAGATCAGATCGCTACCAGTTTCACGCGCTCGGACAGCTTCTCGGCCCCCTCCGTGCTGGTCCAGACCTGGCCCTCGGACCACAAGGATAGTTCGCGCAGTTCTTGCACTTTCGGATGGTTGACTGCGGCTCCGCCGGACAGCGGCAGGTCGTGCGGATCGAAGATGCGTTTCCGCACCGAAGTGCTTGAGCAGGCGCCCGGCCTCCAGAGTCAGAAATCGGCTGTAGGAGCGTTCGCGTAGCGACCCGTAGAGCAACAGGATGCGCGGCGCATGAGGCCGAGGGCTTTGCCTGCAGCCGCTCGATGGTCGGTACGTCGACAACCACGTTCGGAAGATCATCCAGCATCAACGATGAGCCTCGGCAATCGCCGCGACCTTGTCGCTGCGCTCGTACCAGCCCTTGGATCTGTTGACGATCCAGACGACGGTGAGCATCACCGGAACTTCGATCAGCACGCCGACGACGGTCGCGAGCGCGGCTCCTGAGTGGAAACCAAAGAGGCTGATGGCGGCAGCCACGGCCAGCTCGAAGAAGTTGGACGCGCCGATCAACGCCGAGGGACCGGCGACGCAATGCTGCTCGCCCGCAACGCGGTTCAGGATATAGGCCAGCCCCGCATTGAAATAGACCTGGATCAGGATAGGCACAGCAAGAAGCGCGATCACTAGCGGCTGCGCGATGATCTGTTCGCCTTGGAAGCCGAACAGTAACACCAGAGTCGCCAGCAGCGCGACGAGCGAGACCGGGCCGAGCCTGGCCAACAGCCGATCGAGCGCGGCTTGTCCGCCGGTCGCCAGCAGTCGGCGCCGGAGAAGCTGCGCGATGATCAAAGGAATGACGATGTACAGCACGACCGAGAGGACGAGTGTGCCCAACGGCACGGTTATCGCCGAGAGCCCGAGCAGCAAACCGACGACCGGCGCGAAGGCCACGACCATGATCGCGTCGTTAAGGGCCACCTGGCTCAGCGTAAAATGGGGCTCGCCCTTGGTCAGGTTCGACCAGACGAAGACCATCGCGGTACAGGGCGCGGCGGCAAGGATGATGAGGCCGGCGACGTAGCTTTCGATCTGGTCAGCCGGCAGGTGCGGCCGGAACAGGTAGCCGATGAAAAGCCAGCCGAGCAGCGCCATCGAGAATGGCTTGATCGCCCAGTTGATGAACAGGGTAACGCCAATGCCGCGCCAGTGGCGACCGACCTCGCCGAGCACGGCGAAATCGATCTTGAGCAGCATCGGGATGATCATCAGCCAGATCAGTACGGCGACCAGCAGATTGACCTTGTAAATCGCGGCCGCGCCGATCACCTGGAATGCGCCGGGGATAATATGCCCGAGCGCGACGCCAGCGACGATGCATAAAGCGACCCACAGGGTGAGATAGCGTTCAAAGGTGGACATGGTTCTCCCTCAAGCCGTCGCGACGCGGCGGCCATGCTCGTCGATCACGCGTTCGCCGTCTTCTTTGGTGAACTCGCCCAGTTGCGGCGGCAGCAGTTCGAGAACCTCTTCGGATGGCCGGCAGAGTCTCACACCTTTGGCGCTGACAACGATCGGACGATTGATCAGGATCGGATACGCCAGCATGGCTTCGAGAAGCTGTTCATCCGTCAGGCTTGGTTCGCCGGGGCCGAATTCGGCATAGGGCGTGCCCTTTTCCCGCAGCAGCTTGCGCGCAGAAATCCCCATCCGCGCGATGAACTGCACTAGCATCGCGCGCGACCGCGGTGTCTTTAAGATACTCGATGACGTGCGGCTCGACGCCGGCATTCGGAACAGCGCAAGCCTGTTGCACGAGGTGCCGCAGTCCGGGTTGTGATAGATGATGACGTCCATGATCCACCTCACGCCGCGCTGTGGCGAGCCGAAGTTGCTCCTTCGCTCTTGCCGATCTCGCGCAGTTTGGTGCCGAGGGCGATCTTGTCGAGGCTGCCGATCGGCAGCGCTGCAAAGACGGAAATCCGGTTCCTGAGGTAGCGGAAAGCCGTGACGAAGGCGGCTTCCTTCTGGATGTCCGGCCCCTCGACAGCGGCGGGATCTTCAATGCCCCAATGTGCTGTCATCGGTTGGCCGGGCCAGACCGGGCAGCTCTCGCCGGCGGCGTTGTCGCAGACGGTGAACACGAAATCCATCACCGGCGCATCGGCCGTCGCGAACTCCTCCCAGCTCTTCGAACGAAAGCCTTCAATCGGGTAGTCGAAGCTATCCAGCACCTTCAGCGCGAAGGGGTTGACGGTGCCCTTCGGCTGGCTGCCGGCAGAGAAGGCGCGGAAGCGGCCACCACCGTCCTTGTTGAGAATGCTCTCGGCCATGATCGAGCGTGCCGAGTTGCCTGTGCAAAGAAAGAGGACATTATAGATGCGGTCAGTCAAGAGCGGCCTCCTTGGTGGCTCCGTTTTTGGGGGTGCAGCAGGACGCCAGGTCAGCGATTAGCGGCGCGCAGATTTCCGGCCGGCCACCACAGCACTCCTTGACGAGGTAACCGGCCAGCTCCCGCACGGCGTCGAGCTTTGCCCGGTAGATGATCGACCGGCTTTGTCGCTCGGCTTCGATGAGACCCGCGCGCGTGAGGATCGCGAGATGGGTCGACATAGTGTTGTGGGGCACCGCCATCTGCCGCGCGATGTCACCAGCCGGCACTCCGTCAGGCTCGTGCGCGATCAAAAGCCGAAACACGTCGAGCCGGGTCGACTGGGCTAGCGCCGCAAAGGCGAGGATGGCTTGTTCTGATTCCATATGTCGAGCCTAATCGACATATGGACGCGAAGCAAGGCGTGGAGAGCTTTGCAGAGCTTGCCCCGCCCGAGGATCGGGCGGGGCGTCGCGGTCGGGGTCAGTCGGCGCGGCGACCGTTGGGGCGGGACCAGATGAGGCTGTAACCCTCGCTCTCCGCGCCGTCGAAGAGGTTGGCGTAGATCAGCGCGATGAAGCTCGGATCGTCGAGCTTGAGGCCCAGATAATCGCGGCCCTCGTTGCTGCGCTTGGACCAGGCGGCGCCGATCTCGACGCGGCCGGCGAAGACGCGGTGGCTGGGGGCGTTCTCGCCAGAGCGGCTGGCTTCGGGAACGATGCGGACGTCCTTGGCCTGGACGCTGAGGGTGACGATTTAGCCGGTGAACTCGTTCGTGCCGGACTTCTTGGAGGTGCCGATGGTCGCCATGATAGTTCTGCTTGCACTCTATTCCGAGCCCGCACCATTGCGGTCTCGATGGCGATCGAGGCGTAGCCGAACTTCGGCCAGATCAGCCCATTGAAGAGGCCGATTGGAGCGGTCGGCCAGACAGAGACCAAGCGACGGAGAACGTGGCGACCTCGCTGCAACCGCCGAGATGATAGGTACGATTCACGCCGCAGATCACGCGCCCTTTGCGCAGGAATGGAATGACCGCCGGCGCGGACACATCGCCGGACTTCACAAGCGGGTCGCCGAGGCGGAAGCGAAGCTGAAGCGCCTCTACGAGGCGATAGAGAATGGCGTCATCAACGCCGCCGATCCTTCGCTCAAGGATCGGATCGCGGAACTGTCCGCCATCCGCGACCAGGCTCATGCGGATGCCGAGCGGCGGCTGCGGCGCTCGAACGTGTGGGGCCGGCCATTACGCCCGAAAGCCTTCGCCGGTTCGTGCTGAGCGCCCGGCGCAAGCTGCGAAACGAAGATGGATCATACCGCGGGACCATTTGCGTGCCGTGGCGCAACGCGCCGAGGTCGTCAGTCCAAGCGGGATTCGCATCCTCGGCACGAAAACCGAATTGCTGCGAACGCTCGTCGCCGCTTCAAGCGGGAAATCGGCGGCGTTCGGCGTTCAGAGTTCTGTTCTGAAATGGCGCGCCCGGAGAGATTCGAACTCCCGACCCCTAGATTCGTAGTCTAGTGCTCTATCCAGCTGAGCTACGGGCGCTTGGAGCGGCAGCAGGAGTTGGAATATTCCCGCAATCGGAGTGCCGGCTGCGCTCACCTTTGGCACGGGAGACTTATCCGCTCGGCCCTGGGATGGCAATAGGGGCTTGGTTCACGCCGGCGAGGTCTTTTCTTTCCGGCAAGGTGATCCGGAACACCGCCCCCGGACTCTCGTATTGATCGTGAGCGGCGAGCCCGATCGTGCCGCCATGGCCGCGCACGAGATCGGCCGCAATCGCAAGGCCAAGCCCCGAGCCTCCGGAGCGCCCCGAGCCAAAAGGCGTAAAAAGCCTCTCGTGCAAGTCTTGCGGCACCCCCGGGCCCGTGTCGGCGATTTCAATGACTGTTGCGCCTTCTTCGCGCCAAGCCTGAATGCTCACCCGCTTGGGGCTTCCGGCGCCCGCAGGGGTGCTTTCGAGTGCCTGGGCGGCGTTGCGAACGAGGTTCATCAGCACACGGAACATTTGCTCGCAGTCTGCGAGGACTTCGAATCCTTTCTCGACCTTGTTGCAGAACTCGATGCCGGGTGCCGACTCAAGAGCCACGACCTCGATGACTTCGCCAACGAGCGCATCGAGGACAAACGGCGCCAAAGCAGGCGGATCGTCGGTGGCGCGCCCATAAGCAAGCGTCGCTTCACAAAGCTTGACAGCCCGGCCAATAGCGCCCGCAAGTTTCGGCGCAAGCCTTTGCGCCAGAGGGTCGTCAGCATTGGCGAGCCGGTCTGAAAGAAGCTGCGCCGGCGTCAGCATATTACGCATGTCGTGGCTGATTTTGGCAACTGCAAGACCGAGCGCGGCAAGGTGCTTTTTCTGCTTGAGTTCGCGCAGCAGGGCATTTTGCATTTTCGCAAGCTCCTCCTGGGCCCGGGCAATCTCGTCTGTGCCGCCGCCTGGTACGATAATGCGGCTTGCAGGCGTCTCGGGATTGGCGCCAAACTCGATGAGGCTGTCGGTCAGGCGCCGCACGGGGCGAAGGACCATGACGTGGATGGCGATGGTGGCGAGGCTTGCGACAATCAGCGACATAAACAAGGTCACTCCAAGCAGGCGCAGCGAATAGGCGCGCATGGCCTTGGTGAGCGGCGCCTCGTCCATGGTGATCGCAATCGATTCGCCGCCTCTTGGCGCCTCGCCAAGAACCGCAATAACCCGGCCGGGCGGCGCGATCAGCGTCTCGATCGCGTCCACAATGCGGAACGCCTCTCCCTCATGAAAATCATAGATTTCGTCGATGCCGCGCGGAGGCTCGGCTCCCGCAAGAATTTGCCTGTTTCCGTGTTTGCTAAGCGCAATCGTCCGTGCGCCTACGCTGTCGAGGAGCTCGCGGGAGAGCTCAGACGGAATCATCGAGTGAGGCGCCGCATCGAGCACGAGCGCGGCTATATAGGCCCGGCTCAGACGGCCGCGCAGCCAACTGTCTCGATAGCTCGCAATTGACGGCACATAGACGATCGTCGCCGCGGCGATGACGAAAATGATGTTTAATAAAAGGACCCGCGCCGCAAGGCCAAAACGGATCCGCTTGCGCTTGCGCGCCCCCAAATCGCGCGCAGCCAACCCCCCTCCGGGACGCATTGCGAGCTCGCTCATGTTAGCACTCTCCGCCCGTGCCACGCTGCCAAGACCCTCATGCTCGAAACCAAATAGAAGCCGGAATCAATTGTTTTTATCTTCACCGTGATGCTGCTTGCACCATTGGCCAATAAACTGCATTCGGGCGGGGAACCCGCTATTTTCTGTGCCGCAGAGCCTTTCGGGCCTTTTCCTTAAGCGAGCGCGCGAGTTGCCTGAGCCTAAGCATTTCCCGCTCGAATGAGCGGGTTCCAGAGCTCCAGATAGTTTCGAGAGGAGCATCGAGCGTGCTCTCCTTAAATTCTGAGGCAGCGCTTCGCAGAGCGCCCGTCAGGGATGGGTAAGGCACCACAAGGGAGGCGATCTCGCCTAAGGTCATGCCTCGTGATATGGCGAGCGCGGCCAAATTGATCAACTCCTCGGCTCCAGACCCAACGATAGCTGCCCCAAGCAGCGCCCCAGAGGGGCTTGCGATCAGTTTCACATGGCCGGCGCCACAGTGCTCTATCCGCGCCCGCTCCGTTTCGGAGTAGGGCCAGCGCAGCACGCGAATAGCCCCGTGCGCAGCCCGCGCTTGGCTTTCGGAAAGCCCAACCGAAGCAATTGCCGGCGATGTCCAAATCACCCGGGTGGCGGGCTCTTGCTTGCGCGCACCGGGGCGGCCCAAAAGGGCGCGCAAAACCGCATGAGCATCGCGTTCGGACGCGCCGCCGGCATGCCGCCCCTTCACGGCGCTGCCGATGGCATAGATCCTCGGATTGCTGGTGAGGAGGGACGGGCTCGTCTCGATGCCGGATTCGTCATAGCGTATACCCGCAGCATCGAGGCCAAGCCCGCGCAACGCCGGAACCCGGCCTTCATTAAGCATGAAATGAAGAGCGTTAAGGGTCTTTTTCTTGCGGCCCGCGGCAATCTCAATCCGGATGCTCTCACCGCGCGGCTCGATGCGCAAAATCCGCACACCCTCCTCAATCGCAACGCCGTCACGGGCAAGGGCCGCCCGCACAGGCGCGGCAAGCTCCTCATCCTCCGATGGAAAGAGCGGGCCCGTTGTCAGCACGGCGGCCTCGCAGCCCAGCCGGCAAAGCGCTTGCGCAAGGGCAAGGCCTTCGGGATCCGCCCCGATGAGAATGAGACGCTGCGGCAACTCGTTGAGGGCGCATAGACCGGCGCAATCGAGCGGCCGGACGAGATCAAAGCCAGGGTAAGGCGGCGTGAGGGGCTCCGTTCCGGCGGCGATCACAAACCGCCGCGCTTTGATCTTGCGCCCTCCGGCTTCGATTGCCGCAGGGCTTGTGAAGCAGCCTCCGGCCCGAATGCTTCTGACATTCATTGCTTCGAGGCGCGCTTGCGCGTAGTTCGGCGCGATCGCGGATATAACAGCGGCCGTGTGCTGGCGGATGCGGGCAAAATCCGCTTGCGCCCCGGCCAAAGTTAGGCCGAAACCTGCGCCCGCGCGGGCCGCGGCGGCCGCCCGCCCTGCGGCGATAAGGGCATGGCGGGGAAGCGTATCCCTCAGTCTTCTGCCGCCGAACTCGTCTCTTTCGACAAGGACGGCTGAGAGGCCTGCCGCAGCCGCTTGAAGGGCTAGCGCATAGCCGCCCGGCCCTCCGCCGATGACGCACAAATCGGGCTCGAGCTCGGCGCGCACTGCTCAGCTTCCCAAGAAAGGGCTGCTCCGGCGCCGCCCGCAGAGCGGGATGCGGCCGCCGCGCCTCCAAGGCTCGCGGCTGGTGCCGGGAGCGGCAGCTGTGCTAGGAGGTCCCGCGTAGATTGGCAAAGGATTGGCAATGCACATTGCGATGATCGGATCGGGTTACGTGGGGCTGGTATCGGGAGCGTGTTTTGCCGATTTCGGGCATACCGTTGTGTGCGTCGATAGCGATGCGCAAAAGATCGCCTCTCTGAAGGCCGGCAAAATGCCAATTTACGAGCCCGGCCTCCAGGATCTCGTCGCGAGCAATGTCCGCCAAGGCCGACTCTCTTTTTCAACAGATTTAGCAGTTGCGGTCGCCTCGGCTCAAGCCGTCTTCATCGCGGTCGGCACGCCGGCGCGGCGGGGCGATGGCCACGCCGATCTCTCCTTTGTCTATCAGGCTGCGCGCGATACTGCCGCAGCGCTCAATGGCTTTACGGTCGTTGTGACGAAATCGACCGTCCCCGTCGGCACCGGTGACGAGGTCGAAAGGATTATCCGCGAAACAAGGCCCAAAGCCGATTTCGCCGTCGTCTCCAATCCCGAATTCCTGCGGGAGGGGGCGGCGATCGGCGATTTCAAGCGGCCGGACCGGATCGTCATTGGGATTGAGGACGAGCGGGCCGAGCCAATCATGAGAGAAGTTTACCGGCCGCTTTACCTCAACCAAGCGCCCTTTCTTTTCACCGGGCGCAGGACGGCGGAGCTTACCAAATATGCAGCGAACGCCTTCCTTGCCACGAAAATCACTTTTATCAACGAAATGGCGGAACTTTGCGAGCGCACCGGGGCAAATGTGCAGGAGGTCGCACGCGGAATTGGCCTCGACAAGCGCATCGGTGCAAAGTTCCTGCACGCGGGGCCGGGTTATGGCGGCTCCTGCTTTCCCAAGGACACGCAGGCTCTCATCAAGACGGCCCAGGATTACGGCGCGCCCGTCCGCATCGTCGAAGAGGTCGTCCGCGTCAACGATCAGCGCAAACGCGCCATGGGCCGCAAAGTGATTGCCGCCTGCGGCGGGTCGGTGCGCGGCAAGACCATCGCCGTGCTGGGGCTGACGTTTAAGCCAAACACCGATGATATGCGCGACTCGCCTGCCATTGCCATCGTCACGGCGCTGCAAGACGGCGGCGCCAAGATTCAAGCCTATGATCCGGAAGGCATGGATCAGGCCCGCTATGTGCTCGATGGCCTAACCTTTTGTTATGATCCCTATTCTTGCTGCGAGAACGCGCATGCGCTCGTCATCGTCACCGAATGGGATGCCTTCCGCGCGCTCGATCTTGATCGGATCAAATCGACTCTCGCCGCCCCCGTTCTGGTGGATCTGCGCAACATTTACGATCCGGAGGAAGTGATCCGGCGCGGTTTTGCGTACTGCGGTGTCGGGCTTGGGACCCTCCAAAGCCAGCAGGGACCAAATTAGCCGGGGATCGGGGCGGCCCCGCCGGGACGCATTGGCGCTTGCGGATGCGGGGCGCTGCATGGTGCGGCTTGTGCGCATGTGCTTGGCCTCTTGCTTGGGCCCAAAGCCTGTGAGTGCTGCCGGAGCGTCAGAAGTCGCTGGCAATCCCTTTGACTTCCCAATCGCCGTAGCGCACCGGGTCCGGACCGGCCCTGCCATCGATTTCCTTGCGGCGCTGCTGACTTTCCCCCGAGGCGGCGCGGCGGCGCTCTTCCGCCTCGGCAAGCGCGCGCTTGGCGGCAGGGACAAGCTCGCTCTTGGCGGCGGACGCGCGAGGCCCGGTGTGGTGTTGCATGGTTCTTCTCCCCGCAGTGCCAGATACCCCGGAGCTTACGCCACGCTGCCTGCGCGAGCCTTGCCGGGATTGCATAATTCTGTAGCAAATATGGGCTAATAAATGATTGGCGCCCCGGCCGATTGGGGAATGGCTCCTTCGGGCGGGCTGCCGCCGTTTGTTAAAGAAAAAATGATAAAACTTTAGCGGCGTGAGGACGTTTTGGCTGCGGGAATGACTGAGCGCGCGGTGAGTGCCTTTGTTGGCCGGAGGCCGGAGCAGAGTTTGACTGCTCCCCGGGTATCGCAGAGCGGCGGGAATGGCATTCTTGCCCGTTCCGTTTACGCGGGCTCGCGCCATTGCTGGCGGCCCGCCAGCAATGGGGGAAATTGCAGGGTGCTGATTGCTGGCGCCCAGCGGTCAGCTGAACAATCAGCTGAACAATATAAGTCCACTCCAATTAGCGATGTCCATAAAGAACTGGCGATGAAAAACAAAGTGGGAATTTGCATTCCGCCGGAAACCCGCGCAGAACGCGCCACAAGCAAGAAAGAAATCCATTGACAACTCCCATGCCTCGCCCGGTGATGGGGCCCCGGCGATCGCTCCGCGAGACGAAAGCACGCGGGGCGAGGCACAAACCCGGCGATGATCTGCAAGAGCCGCAACTTTGACGCCTCGTTAACCATTCGAGCGGCGTTAAGGATCTCAGCGCCGCAAAAATCCAATCGTCTCGCTAGAAGAAGCCAGCTGCGCTTCCGGCAGGGCGGAAGAAAAGATTGAGCAGGCCAAGCGCAAGCAGGCTTCTGTAATTGATTTAAATGGCGCAGGGCGGACTAACCAGGGGTCAGCGGACTGAACGGATAGGCTCTTTGCTAAGCCGCCGAGGACGGCAGCGTCGCCGTTTACGTATGCGAGAGACCCCTAAGAAAAGCCGGTACCGGCGCCATCCTTGAAACGTACGCCAAACGGCTCGAGGCATATGCATTCCTTATCACAGCCAAATGGGTCAGCCAAAATGGGCCATCGCAATGCTTCTATTTGCGATTAGCAGCTAAAATATGAAGTGGAGCTATGCCATTTGCCAAGAACCCAGGACCGGGCGGCCATCGAGACGAAAAGCAAGGACGGAGTCCATGGGGAACATTCGCCGTCCGCCAATCGGACATCGAGGCCTATGACGGACGGCCTGTTGCCTCGCCAATGATAAGCTCATTGGCGATTGGAGCCGCCAAATCGTCCGCAGGGGCGGCGTGCCGGATCATGGGGAGCCGCTGGGCCGATCGATCGCGTTCCGGCGGGTTCAGATCTTCGAGTGCTCCTTGACGGCACAACAAAGTTCTGGCCAGCCTCGCAAGGCTCAAAAGAGCCGCACCGCAAGGAGGAACCCTATGACCATCTTCCGGCCGCTGCTCTGCGCAGCCTGCATCTTCTTCTCTGCGGCACTTGCCGTGCCAAGCTTCGCGCAAGCGCCTCAGACTGCCGCACCCCAGAGCGGGGCTCCGGGAAAGGCCAAACCGGAAAAGCCTAAAGCTGCGGCAAAACCCGCCGCGAAAAAGCTCGTCGATATCAACACCGCAGGCGAGGCGGAGCTTCGGGCCCTCAAAGGTATCGGAGATGTGCGCGCGGCGGAGATCATCAAAAACCGGCCCTATAAGGGCAAGGACGAGCTCGTGCAAAAAAACATCATCCCGCAAAGCGTCTATGATCAAATAAAAGACCAGATTGTTGCAAAACAGCACTAAATTCCGGGTGTCCTGATGCGCGCTGGCCGGGGGACTCTGCCATCCTGGCCTTCATTTTATCAGATCAACCCTCAACGAAGGATCGCCGATGTTTCCCAAGCCCGCCGCGCAACTTTTCCCCAACACTTATGAATATGAAAGCTCGCCGATGGTGAAAGCAACCGGCTTTCGCGAATATGACGCGCGCTGGCTTTTTGAAAAGGAAATCAATCTCATGGGGGTGCAAGCCTTGGGGTTGGGCCTTGGCACGCTCTTGCATGAAATGGGCGTTAGGCCCGAGATCGTAACAGGTCATGATTTCCGCTCTTATTCGGCCTCGATCAAACTTGCCCTCACCACGGGCCTTATGGCCTCTGGCATGAAGGTCCACGACATCGGGCTTGCCCTCACGCCGATGGCCTATTTCGCCCAGTTCGATCTCGACGTTCCGGCTGTTGCCATGGTGACCGCCTCGCATAATGACAATGGCTGGACCGGCGTGAAGATGGGCTCGCAGCGCCCGGTGACCTTTGGCCCGGACGAGATCGGGCGGCTCAAGGAGGTCGTTCTGCAAGGAAAATTCCGTTACGCGGAGGGCGGTGCCTATCGCTTTGTTGAGAATTTTCCCGCGCGCTACATCGCCGATCTCACCAACCGGCCAGAATTCCGGCGCGGGCTCAAGGTCGTTGTCGCATGCGGCAATGGCACGGCGGGCGCCTTCGCGCCGACGATTTTAGAAAAGCTCGGTTGCGAAGTGTTGCCGCTCGACACCGAGCTTGATTTCACTTTCCCGCATTATAATCCGAACACCGAAGACCTTCATATGCTGCATGCGATGGCGGACAAGGTGCGGAAGAGTGGCGCCGATCTCGCACTTGGGTTTGACGGCGATGGCGACCGCTGCGGTGTTGTCGACAATAGAGGCGAGGAGATTTTCGCCGACAAGATCGGGGTCATGCTCGCGCGCGATCTCTCGAAGCTTTATCCCGGATCGACCTTCGTCGTCGATGTTAAATCAACGGGCCTTTTTGCGACGGATCCCGTGATCATCGCCAATGGCGCCAAGGCCGATTATTGGAAGACGGGCCATTCCTATATCAAACGGCGCGTCAGCGAGCTCAAGGCACTCGCAGGCTTTGAAAAATCGGGGCATTATTTTTTCAACGCGCCGGTCGGGCGCGGCTATGACGATGGCATTGTAACGGCCATCCATATCCTCGACATGCTCGACCGCAATCCGGAAAAATCCATGGCGGAGCTTTATGCCGCTCTGCCCAAGACTTGGGGCTCGCCGACCATGGCGCCGCATTGCGATGACGAGAAGAAATATGCCGTTGTCGAGAAAATCACCGCGCGCTTCAAGGCCATGCAGGCGAAGGGCGAGGCGGTGATTGGCCAAAAGATCCGCGATCTTGTTACCGTCAATGGCGTGCGGGTCGTTGTCGAGGACGGCACCTGGGGGCTTGTGCGCGCCTCCTCGAACAAGCCGGAGCTCGTGGTCGTGGTCGAAAGCCCCGTCTCGGAAGCACGGATGCGCGAGATGTTTTACGCGGTCGATAAAGTGCTGCGCGAGAATCCGGAGGTGGGGGACTATAATCAGACGATATGAGGGTGGCGCAACTTGTTTGAAGGCGCCTAAGCGCAATTTCCGATCAGCATCTCGCCGCGAGATCACGCCTTCCGCTTAAACAAGTGGCAAGTACATTGAATTGCAGTGATCGCTGAAATCGAGTGAATTAGCAATGCATTCGCAATGCGGTGCACTCGAGGTGCTCGATTCGGCATTACACTTGGTTTTGTCCGCTTCGCTCTTTACCAAGGTCCACAATCCCAGCAGCAGAGCCAAAAGCAGTGCATAGGTGAGATACCCGTTCAAAGAAAAGGATTGCCCAGGAATAGCGACGTCCGTCATTTCATTAGACCATAAATGCTTTCAGCGGCGGCTAACCGCGAATGTCATGTAAATATGAGGAGGGAGGAGTACTCTGCAAGATCTAGTGCATGTCGAACATGCGCTTTTCCTGTGCACATCTCCCTCCCGCCGCTCGCGCTCCCAACCTCCGCCGGATAGTGATCCGGCATGAGCCAATCGCCTCTGCCGGGCCGCGCCTTCCTGGGAGTTGAACGCTCAATGCTCGGGCGGCCCTGGCGCGCGCGGCTCAACTCTCTAGGTGAGGCGCAAGCGCTTGCCATGGCGCAGATGCATGGGACGGGCGATCTCCTTGCGCGCGTCCTTGCGGGGCGCGGCATTGCGCCCGAAAATGTGCAAGCCTATCTCGAACCGAAACTGCGCTCCCTTCTGCCCGACCCTTATGTGCTGAACGCCATGGAGGCGGCGGCTCAGCGCATCGCGCAGGCGATCATTGCGGGTGAGACGGTTGCGGTCTTCGGCGATTACGACGTCGATGGCGCGGCCTCGACCGCGCTCCTTTATGATTACTTCTGCGCTTGCGGGACGCCGTGCCTCACCCATATTCCCGACCGCATTTTCGAAGGCTACGGCCCCAATCCTGAGGCCATCCGCAAATTTTCGCGCGCAGGCGCGAGCCTTTTGATCACCGCCGACTGCGGCACGATGAGTCATGCGGTGCTCGCCGAGGCCGTGCGCCTTGGGCTCGATCCGATTGTGCTCGACCATCATCAGGCGCCCGAAGCCTTGCCTCCTGCCATTGTCGTCAATCCCAACCGGCAGGATGACATCTCGGGCCTTGGTTACCTCTGCGCGGCGGGGGTAGTGTTCCTCACGCTTGTCGCCGTGCAGCGGTGTTTGCGTGCAAAAGGATTTTTCACGGCCTCAAGGCCGGAGCCCGATCTCCTTGCCGGGCTCGATCTCGTGGCGCTTGCGACGGTCGCCGATGTGGTGCCGCTCAAATGCCTCAACCGCGCGTTCGTTTGTCAAGGGCTCGCCTTGATGCAGGCGCGCGGGCGGCCGGGCCTCGCCGCCCTTTGCGACATTGCGGGCCTCTCGGGGCCGCCAACGCCTTATCATTTAGGGTTTTTCATCGGCCCGCGCATCAATGCGGGCGGACGGATTGGCAATGCCGCGCTTGGCACACGCCTCTTGAGCCTCCAGGATGCGGCCGAGGCGCAGCGCATTGCGGGTGAGCTCGACCGGCTCAACAAGGAGCGACAGGAAATCGAGCGCGTGACGCTCGAAGAAGCCGAGGCGCAAGTTCTGGCCGGCGCCGCAAGCGAATCCCGCGCCGCCATCTTAGTGGCGGGCGAGGGCTGGCATCCGGGCGTGGCTGGGCTTGTCGCGGCCCGCCTTAAGGAGAAGTTCCGCCGCCCTGCCTTTGCAATCGCCTTTGATGCAAGGGGCTCTGGGACGGGGTCAGGGCGCTCGATTGCGGGCGTCGATCTTGGCTGCGCGGTGCGCGCCGCCGCGGAGACTGGCATCCTCCTCAAAGGAGGCGGTCATGCGATGGCGGCGGGTCTTTCGATTGCGCGCGAGCGCTTGGACGAGTTCAGCGGGTTTCTCGACAAAACCCTTGCCGCAAAGGTTGCTGCCGCGCAGGCGGGCGAGGCCTTGTTGATCGATGCGGCGCTCAACGCCGCAGCCGCGCTTTCGGGCTTGCTTTCAGGGCTTGCCAGGGCGGGCCCTTATGGTGCGGGCAATCCCGAGCCGGTTTTTGCCTTCCCCGCGTACCGGCTGCTCGAAGCCGCCGAAATTGGCAGCGGCCATGTCCGGTTCCGCGCCGTAGCAGGGGACGGCGCAAAGATCGAGGGGATTGCCTTTCGCGCCGCGAGCGAGCTGCTGGGGCGGGCGCTCTATGCAGCGCGCGGGACCGCCGTTCATCTAGCCGGAACATTGGCCCCCGATCATTTCCGCGGGGCTGAGCGGGTGCAGCTGCGCCTTCTTGATCTTTCTCCGGCCGGCGGGCAGGGCGGCGGCCCTATCCCCGGGACTTAAACTTGCCAGGGGGAGCTTGCGCCCTTATATCTGCGCATCTGCTCCGGGCCGGACCAGCCGGCCATTCTTCTGCGCCCATCGTCTAGCGGTCCAGGACATCGCCCTTTCACGGCGGAAACACGGGTTCGAGTCCCGTTGGGCGCGCCAGTGATTCCTCGCCAGCGGCTCCCTCTCGCCCCGAAAGAAGTTGCCTGATGGCCGCGCCGCGCCAGCGCAATACCGACGACGAGAAGAAAGCAATCAAGGAGGGCCGCGTTCCCGATGAGTGGAAGGACAAGCCCGCAAAGCTCCGCCAGAAGGACTGCGACGCAAGGTGGACTTTGAATTTCACCAAGGCCAAGCCGTGTGAGACGGCTCATCGCCATCTGTTGATCTGGCGATCCCGGTCTTCGGCTATCAAAATCATGTCTCGATCGATTGTCGATTCGGCTTCATCCGCAAATGGAGCGCGGCGGATGCCGCCGCCTATGAAGGCTGCCAATTGCGCGCGGGGCTTTTAGATAAGACGAATACGGCGAGCGGCGTTTGGGCGGATACGGCCTGCCGATCGGCGGCCAGCGAGGCGTTCATTGAGAACAACGGCTTCGTGAGCATGTCCACCGCAAGAAGCCAAAGGGCCGCGCCATGCCCGCGGTGACCCGGCGCGCCATTAATAGAAGTGTCCAGCTTTTCCTTGCAACAGAGACGGAGATAGCATGTCAGCTGACCACGCAACTTCTTAGCTGCTGCCCGTCTGGCAGCTTTGTTCAATCATAGCCACGAAACTTGAGACTTCGACGCCTATTTGGCTTTAGACGAACTGTGCAGATCCTCTCTAATTTTCTTCCATATAATTTCGGCGCTATTTCTCGCTCCGTCCATCGAATCCATTTGCCGCTTTAGGTGTTTCGCTGCCCGGGTGAATTCTGGGTCCTCGATTGTTTTACAAACGGCGTTTTGTATATTTCTAGCATTCCATTTTTTCATCGGAATGCGAATACCCGCTCCTTGCGATTCAATGTTGTGGAGATTAAGAAATTGTTCGGCCTGCGCAGCAACGCCAACGACCGGTGTGCCGGAATAAATCGCCGTCTGCAGAGTTCCTTGTCCCCCGTGGCAGACCACAATATCAGCCAAAGCATTTACTTCTTTTGCCGGCACAAAATTGTTTGTAATATAGACCCCATCCCTTTTCCCGAGTGTTGTTATCGCCTCTTCAATTGGGCATACCGAAATTGGCGAGAGAATAACTCCATTCCACTCCAGTCCTTTGCCAAACGTAAATACTTTGACAATTTCAAGCAGCTGTTCCTTTGTGCCAGAGCTCCCTAGCGAACAGAAAATGTTAACTTTTCGGTGTGTCTTGCTAAAAGTTTTTTGGATCTGCGGCTCAATACGCTCACCTTCGCTAGGCTGACAAAATAATGGGCCCGAAAACACAACGCTGTTGGGAAGCGCGGTGCGGCGGTAAAAATCAGGCAGGTCGTTTACAATCGTTAGATCAGCCGTAAGCATATCAAAAATGTTCACGACTCTCCCTTTCCAGCCGAGCTTGGACGCCGCCCATAGGATATTTGGTTGCCTCAAAGGCGGAACTCTTCTCCGAATGCACAATGGGGAGTACTGCAGCAAAAGTCTTCTTATTGGGGCAGGGAACATCGAAAAGAACGGCACGTGCTCTGGTATATCTGGAATAATATTGAGGTAACTTTCTGTTGTACATGGGATGGGCACGAAGCAGATACCGAGAATTTTTCTTCCCATCATTCGATAGGCCAAACCTGCAATTGGCCAAAAACCAAATATAACGACATCAGGTTCTATTTTTTTATATGCCTCGATTTCGCCCTCGATCAATTGTTTTGCTAAATGTTTATCTCCGATGAAATTATTCGGGCTCATTTTGTAATCATGGCGTTCTCCAATCCCGTCAACCGTGGGCTGACCATGATAAATTTCGAATCCGGAATCTATCGCCCTTTGCTCAAACCGGCTGCCTCGGGACAAGAATAGAATTCGGGCTTGAACGTTTGAGGGTGAATATTGTCTTAAAGCCTTAGCTATTTCTATTGCGCGAGTCGCATCGCCGGCATCTTGGAAAACAGTGCTTAATAGAATTTTGATCGGGCGTCGCTTTGCCATTGAAAGCTAGCTTTCTGCCATTTCATGCTTGCGGCTGCCGAATATCGCCGCTCGCGCGGTGCTGGTGCGAATGGTGAAAGGATCATTTGACCTCGCCGCTTGCCCGATCCGATGCGGGGGCGTGAACGGTGCAACGGCAGAACGAGCAAAGGGCTAAGACGCTGTGACGGGACGTCGTCCGCGGCGTGCGGCCTCCCACAGGCCGGCATATGATCCGCGCCGTCAGCCAGGCAGCTGGAGCCCTCACGGAACAAACACGCTTCAAGACGCGACTTCCTCTAATTCCTTCGTGTTTTTGTTGGCGGGGAACACTGTGCTTTGCCGTTTGCTGAGATGAGCCGCGCGACCCAATTGATATTTATGTTGGCTGGTCAGCATGTCATCATGATTGACCAGCCTCTGAAACAATGGGATAGTTGTTTCAATCCCGCCAACAACGAATTCATCGAGCGCCCGTGACAACCGCATTAAAGCTTCATTGCGATCGCGGCCATGGACGATAAGCTCGCCGACGAGGAAATCATAGGCGGACGGAATAGAATATCCTGCATAGATAGCGCTCTCGATGCGGACGCCAGGGCCGCCCGGCGCGTGATAATGTTCAATTTTCCGGGGCGGCAGCCGAAACGCCGCCGGATATCCGGCTTTGATACGGCATTCGATGGCGTGACCAGACAAGACGACCTGGCTCTGCGAAACGGACAAAGACTGGCCTGTCGCGATTTTGATTTGTTCGCTAATAAGGTCTAAGCCGGTGATCATCTCGGTGACGGGATGCCCGGCCTCAATGCACGTTGTCATCTCAACAAAGTAGAATCGGCCGCTTTCGTAGAGGAACTTGATAGTTCCGGCGCTCGAATAACCAAATTCACGCATGGCTCCGGCGCAGAGCTCACTGATTTCCCCGCGTTGCCCGGCGTCGAGCACAGGAGAGGGCCCCTCCACCCATAGTTGCTGACCCCTCTGCAGCGAACAGTCTCGTTCGCCGAGGTGGATCACGTTGCCAACGCCATCGCCTAAGACCTGGATTTCAATGCGCCTGGCGCCGTTGAGATATTTTTCGATATGGATCGCACCATCACCGAAACCGGTTTCGGCCGCGTACATCGACGCCGATACCGCGGCAGCGAGTTCGTCCCGGCTCCAGACGACCTTCATGCCACGACCTCGCCTCGTGGCCGCCTTGATCAGAACGGGAAAGCCAATCTCTTGGGCAATATCGAGCGCATCATGGAGATCAGTGATAGCCTCGGGCGAGCTGGGCACGCAAGAAAGGCCGAGCCGGGCTGCCACGCGCTTGGCTTCAATCTTATCCGCCATGATACGGATATGTTCGGGCTTCGGTCCGATAAACGCGATCCCGTGTGCTGCCAAAATCTCCGCAAAGTGTGCATCCTCCGACAGGAAACCGTAGCCAGGATGCACTGCTTCGGCTCCAGTGACCTCACACGCAGCAATAATCGCGGGGACGTTCAAATAGGATTCACGGGCAGGAGGCGGCCCGAGACAAACCGATTCATCGGCAAGCTTGACATGCATAGCTTGGGTGTCGGCGGTCGAATGGACTGCAACCGTCTCAATCCCGAGTTCCTTCGCCGCCCGGAGCACGCGAACTGCGCTTTCGCCTCGATTAGCAATCAGTATCTTGCCAAACACGTGGCTTCCCCATTATGCGGCGCGCTTTCAGCCTTAACCACTAACTGCGCTTGCGGGGCCTAAGGTTGCACGCCATCCGCGTGCTCCCGGTAAAGCCCTCCAAAGGGTTCACCACCTTGGTGAGCTATGCTCCGGCCCTCGGCAAGAGAGAGTCTGGGACCGCCTAAGAAAAACACGTCCACTCTGAGGCCTATCGGAAGCTTGATTCCTGGATCGAGATCGATCAGCACTTGAAGCACCTTCGCGTCCACGCGGTCGGCTGGCCGTCCTGTGAGCACCTGTTTCTCACCCATTCGTGAAGAGACGCGGTAAACAGCGCCTCCAAATTTTCGATTCGGATAAGCGTCGGCTGTCACCTCGACGCGTTGGCCGGCTACAACCTGACCTACGTCAGTCTCATCGACCTCCGCTCGCACGCGCAGCCCATGGAGGTTGCCAATGGCCGCAATCGGAGTCGGGGGCATGTTCGTGACTGGTTCACCAGCGATGCGAACGCGGCGCAGGACCGTGCCAGACACCGGGGACCGGATGAAGGTCTTGTCAAGCAGGGCTTCGGCCAGCGCCACATTGGCCTCAGCGAGACTAAGCCGAGCCCGTGCTGCAGCGATATCTTCGGCACGCGATCCTGCCTCAAGGACAGCGAGCCGTTCTGCCATCGCGTCCCGCCGGGCCTCGCTCGCCTGGAGAGTCGATGTGGCGAGATCAAGAGATGCTTGTGATGACACGCCGGTCTTGGCAAGGGGCACGCGCCGCTGATAATCGGTGCGGGCAAGCCGGAGATTTGCTTCGGCTTCCATCAAGGCCGCGCGCGCTTCGCGGCGTTCCTGAATACGTGCGCCATTGATGCACCGTTCGAGTTCAGCCCGTCGAAGGGCTAATTCGGCGCGTGCGGAAGCAAGCCGGGCGACTTGTTCGGCATTGTTGATGACCGCAATGATCTGCCCCTCTTGCACCTCGTCATTTTCATCGACGCGCACCTCTTTGATAACCCCTATGACTTGCGAGCCTACCTCGCGCTCCTCGCTGACAGGCTCAACCATCCCAGGAGCCGTAGCCAGGTACTGGCGAGACACCGGTTCGAGCTGAGATGGTGCTTGCGCAACGATTGGCGCCCGTGCCGGCCACACCAAGGTGGAGCCAATGGCTACTGAGCCAAATGCGGCAAGCAGACCAACGGTGGCCCAAGAGTTCCTTTTAAGGCGGAAGGCCAGCCCGAAATTTTGCCTTCGGGCGAACCATAGCTGGCCCAGGCCGCTGGCCGCTGCGCCAAGCGGGGCAAAAAGCTTAGGAGTAAGCGAAGAGAGACTCACATTGAGGTTCGCTTGCTGAGGCTTGAGCTCCTTAAAGGTACGTCCGGCCGCATCTCGCGGCGTGTTTGTACGGATCTTCCTCTTCACAGCGCGGCTCCTACTCCGAGACTGGAAACCTCAGGATGGGGACGAGGGCTCAAGACGATCTGCCCATCCTCGAGCCACATCACCCGGTCCGCTAAATGCACAATTCTCGGATCGTGCGTCACGATGACAACCGCACGCTGCAGGCGATGAGCCAGCATATGGAAAAGCTTCATGGCCTTGAGGCCAGCTTCGGCATCGAGTGCAGCGGTTGGTTCATCGGCCATGAGAATTGGCGGATCACCGGCAAGTGCACGGGCAATCGCAACCCGCTGTTTTTCCCCACTGCTCAATTGCAAAGGATACCCGTCAAGCCGGTGTCCGAGCCCAACAAGCGTCAGAAGCTCGTGTGCACGGTCCCGGGCGGCGGATTTGGCAACTCCCAGCAGATCCAGGGCCACCATGACATTTTCAGTGGCTGTGAGAACTGGAAACAAATTATATGCCTGAAAAACGAGACCAAACTGCCGAAGCCGCAATGCGGTGAGTTGCTCCTCATTGAGTGATTGCGTCGATTCTCCGGCCACAGTCACAGCACCCGCTGTCGGCTTGAGGAGGCATCCGAGGATATGGAGCAGAGTCGTTTTTCCGCTCCCCGACGGACCCATGAGGAGGAGCACTTCGCTGGAATAGATCTCAAGAGTGATGTCTCGCAACACTGTAAAACGATTCGAGCCAGAACCGACTGCGTGGGTAATACCCAGGGCGCTGAGGATTGGAGAATTCATCGGAACACCTTCACAGGGTCTATATCCATCACCTTCTTCAGCGACACCAATGAGGCACATATGCACATAAGTATGGTGACGACTCCAATCATCGAGGCAAGCCAGACAGGAATCTGCGGTGGTGAGCTGCTATGTCGGAGGAGATAGGCGATCAGTGTGACGATGCCGAGGCCGATGGTGCCGCCAAGCACACCGCCGATTACGGCTTGCTTTACCACGATCTTATACAAATATGGACGTGGGCCGCCCATGGCCCGGATAACGGCATATTCAGGCAGCCGGTCAACTGTGCTCGCGTATAGCGTCTGCGCCACGATGACGATGCCCACGAGGAGCGCAAGCATTGATGAGCTGATGAGCGTGATGCCGGCGCCTGTCGTAAACAGCCAGTAGTTCTGACTTTTCTCGGCAAATTCTTCCCTGCGCAGCACGTCGATATCCGGCATGCGCTTTGACAGTGCTCTGGCAACCGCATCCTCCGAGTGCCCCTGAGCAAGCCGGATCAGCACATAGGTGATATCCTTGTCGCTCAGATTTGTCAGTAATCGTGCGTTCCGCAGCGATGTGAAGACATAAGGGGACTGCGTGAACGTCCGAATGCCCTCAGTAAAGCCGGCAACGCGGGCCCGGTGATCGTTTATCTCAACGAGCTGCCCAACAGAATGCACGCCGAGTTTTTCCGCGTAGAGCCGATCGATAATCACTCCATTCGGGACCAACAAAGCATCATGAGCACTCATCTGGGGTTCGACGAGGGACGGCAAGCCCATTTCGGAATCCGGGTCAACGCCGATGAGGATCACCATCTCCCGAACCCCGTTGCCGCGCTTCCAAGGCCGGAATTGCAATAACATGGGCTCGGCCTTCGCCACGCCTCCCACAGCGAGCGCCTGAAAACGGCGCCGCTCCTCGATGGGGGTCGCGAGATCGACGCTGCGAACCCCCTGTGCTGCGATCCACAGATCAGCGCCGGCATGATCGACGATGATCGATGTCGTGTGCACGAAATTTAGCAGCATGCCGAGCTGGATGCCCATCAAGACCGTCGAAAACGCAATCCCGACAAGCGTCACGATGAAGCGCACCGGGTCGTGAATGAGGTTCCGCCACGCAATCAGCAGCGTCAGGTCCGAATGGCCCTGCCGCGCCGGGGGAGGGCGCCGATAGCCCTCAGCCAGAATGCGGATATCGTTTGCTGAGGACATTTAGCGGGTTCCGCGAAAATTGCAGGGATGCGCGATTTCGACTATTTCAAACACGGCCGCACACTCGGTTTGCGTTGTCCGCTAACTCCGCAGCCGGCGTGGTTGCGCAGGCCATGATAAAGCCGGACTCCTCCGCAGTCCGCACGATGATCGGCCGCGCGCTCGGCTTATGCATGACCTCGATGTGACTTCCAGCGCTAGCCCGGAGCGTTTCGAATTGCTGAGCCGCACCGTCGACCCCTGTCCCAAGCAACTTCCCAGCGGCCTCCTTTGCGCACCAAATCCGTGTAATCAACCGGTGCCTCTCAGTTTCCGGAAAGCTCTCGATCAGAGCGCGCTCGTGTGGCGTGGTGAAAGCATCGATAAAGCTTGCATCGCGCGCCGAAATGCGCTCGATATCAACACCCACCTCGCCGTAATGTGCCGTGGCGATGGCCCGGTCCTCGCAATGAGCAATACTCACCTGCGGGGCCTTTGCGCAGCCGGGGAGTGCTTTGACGAAGGGGCGGCCTTTGACGTCATTCGAAAGAGTGATGGCGGCGGGGTGCAACATATTTAGCCGGTCTTGCCCAGCCACCCAAAGACGCACCGCGTCCTTTGCCGCAACGCGCCCGAGGAGCCATTGGCGCTGACGCTCTGGCACGCGGGCGTGATTTTGAAAAATGGGCATCTCTTCCATGCTCAGGAAATAGCGCGCGAGCATGCCAAGGTCGAAGTTCCCGAGATCGCCGGCGGTCAGCTGAAGGATCACGGCTCCCGGGTGTGGATCGTCCGAGAAGGGCGCTGGCTTGGCTACCAGATATTTGTCTGGCAGGCGGCGGAAGTCCGCGACCCGCTGCTCCCAACGAAACTTCCAGCTGCCCCAATCCGCGATCCGCATCCAAACGGCGCCCGCACCGTTCTCAATCTCAACATTTGCGTAGAGGATCATTCCTTCAGAACGGGTGATCTCGACCCGAGCCGGGACTCGTGTGCCAGGCGGTGGAGTTGGAGAATAGATCTCAAGTTTCTTCAAGCCTATGGGGAAAGCCGTGCGCCCGTGCTCTGCGGCAAAGATGCCGATGAGCTGACCGACGGCATCTAGCAACGCAGGATCCGCAAGGAGCTGCGGGTAGCGGGTGGAGCGAAACAGAGCTTCAGGCGAGCGCACAACGAATTCACCCGCAATCCCCTGATCTCCGATGATAATCTCACCGGCAAGACCCTGAAAACAAGGTCCGTGAAACATATGGCGCTCGGAGTAGATCTGCTCGGCGCTCAACGGATGGCGATGCGCAGCGCTCAACTCGTTGAATGTCGGGCACAGCTCCGCCACATAGCGGCAGCCGAAAAGCACGGCGCCGCTCACCGCTGGCTGTGCCTGCCCCTCGATCTGAATCGCAACCCGCAGAAAGGTAGTGCCGCGCCCGGCATCATGCCGGTCGACATGAGCTGTGATCTGCAGCGCTAGAACTTCGGTGTCTGTCAGTTCGATCCAACGTGCCGCCTTAATCTCTTCGAAGCCCAGCAAACCACACCCCGGCACCAGACAGGCGGCCACTTCCGCCATGGCTTCGAGGCTCATGGTCAGCGGCAAAACCGGCAGACAGGCCGCTAATGGCTTGAGTCCTGGCGCATGGACAAAGGCGTGGTCAGCGAGGTAAAGGTCCTCGTCCAGGCTTAAGCGCCGCTCAATCGTAATTGTCTTGCCTGGGGTGTAATCCAATACCGGCCCCAGGAAAGGCAAAATGCCGTGATCCTCAGACTGTGCTTCGACCCGTGGATTAATGGCGCTGGAGGGGCCGGTTGCCGAACTTTCGGTATACATGCCGCCTATCCCTGACTTTTGGACAGAGCCATTTTGCTCTGCGGCTCGGGCCGCGGGCACGTGCCTCGTCAAAAGTGAGAAAAGGCACGTCGTTTGCTCGTGAGGTGAGACAGGAACTGCAAGGAGTTTATGTCATACGGGCACGGGTCATATCTTTTCCAGCACCAGGCCGGTAACCGTCAGGCCGGGCCCAAACCCGAGGGAAACAATGCGCGTGCCGGTCGGGATTCCCGGCTCTTGCACGATTTCCTTGAAGATATGCGGCACCGTCGCAGAGGACATATTGCCATTTTCCGCAAAGACCAATTTGCTGATGGACACTTGCTCCTCCTCGAGACCCAATGCCTCCTGAATGTGATCGACAATCTTGGGGCCGCCGGGATGAATGGCGTAGGCGAGCCTTCGCCGCTCTTGCTCAAAGTCAATTCCCGCTTGCCGCAACAATGACTCTACAAAAGGCCGCACCGACTGCTTGATGATTACTGGAACCATCGCCGACAGGGTCATGTGGAATCGCGTCGAGCCTGGCACCCATGTCATGTCATTTGCCGAGTCCGGCAGCACATGCTCATTGAAAGCGAGAATCTTCAAGCCGCGCAAGCCGCGCTCCCGCAGATAGTCCTCAGAAACAACGGAATACTTAATGAAGCCATCCGAAAACAGCGTCATCGTGATAATGTTCTCAGCTTTGAGTACCTCGACATCAACATGAGCCGACAGCACCTCTGTATGGACAATATCGACTCGTTCTTTCGGCAAGGTCACGCCAAACCTGGATGATGCGAGAAACCCGTGAGCCATTTTAATGGCGGGAAAGGCTCCGTAGCAGCCCATATGATAACTATGGGTCACCGTTGTGTTGAACCAATTCTTCGAAGCGACCATGCGTTCAACCGGGCTCGGCGCGAGATAGCCAGAACAAGTCACGTGGATCAGATCGTCCGGCGGCTCGGGAATATCTGAGTACATTTCGGCAAGGGAGTCATCTGCAACCTTCGCGTAGCTAGCGTGACGCGCTTTGATATCTTTGGGATTTAGGCTATCATAGCTGTCAAAAAGCTTTAAATGCTCGTGCTCCGGCTCAGCGAGCTTGATCTCGCCACCATCGAGCTGAATATCCTGCAGACGGGGAAAGAAGACCAATTGGCGCCGTTTGATCACTGAAGGTGAAAGGCCGTAATTGCCGAATTTTTCGCGTATCTCGCTATGGATTTTATTGAACTCTTCCTTGTCTGTAATGCCGTGATTGCGGCAATAGGCCCTGGCAAATCCAAAGGCCGATACTTCCAATGAAATGGCCTGAGGAACCGGTTTGACCAACTGAACCGGGACGAAATCGGTCACTACGGCTGGGCAAATTGACATATAAATCACTCCTCGACTGCCTGACCTAAATCCACTCGCCGAAAAAATCTCATCGCGGATTTGACCGCCCGCTATCTTCGGCCTTGCTCATGCCAGTTGGCGTGATGCAATTTTCGCTATCCGCTGCAAACTCGCAGCTACGACGATCTCAGACGTCCCGCAGCTGCCGCGTCCAATCTCCTCAAGGCAAAATTGCTTCCCCTTCTCCACGGGGACCGGATGAATTCCCTTGGTCGCGTAAAGCCTCCGGAGCTCATCAGTCACCATGCCGCCATCCCAGGGTCCCCAATTAATTGCCAGCGTGTGAACATGTGGCCAATCATGACTCAGCCTCGCCGCGATCTTGTTCAACACCTCGTTCGCAGCGCTGTAGTCGCACTGACCGGCATTTCCGAACCGGCCTGCGATCGATGAGAAGAAGAATAGAAACTTCAAGCCTTCGGGCCGCAGCTTGGTAGCGAGAATTGTAGCGGGTGTGACCTTGGTCCGGAATACCGCCTCGAACGATTCTGGCGACTTGTCCTGGATCAGCTTGTCATCAATGATTCCAGCGCCGTGCAACACGCCATCGATGCGGCCCCAACGCTCGTATACCGCATCGATTAAATGGCCGAGAGCATCGCCGTCACGGACGTCCAAGGTGTGATATTCTACCCCCGCGCCGGCCGAACGCATTGCAGCAAGATTGGCACGGATCTGCCGGTCCTTCAGGACTCGTCTGATATTGCGATCGATTTCGGCAGGTGTGATCTTCGGATCTTGCGCGCGCAAATCCTTTATGAAGTGCCGCCGCAACTGCTGCGGCTCAATCAAATCCCGGGTGGATTGGGGCTCCTCACCGGGCATTGGGCTGCGCCCCACGAGCACCAGGTGCGGTTTGTACTTTTCGGCTAAGGCTCTGGTTACGTCCGCAGTAATCCCATAGGCGCCCCCCGTGACAAGCAACACTGAGTCAGAGTTAAGCCCCAAGTCTGAGAGATCTACGGCGTCCGGCTCCCCGTTTTTGAGGTTGAGTTTCCAGCGTTCCTTGCTTGTAAATCCCACTTCGATAGTCTGGTCATCGTAACCGGCCTCTTGCAGCACCCCGCTCACCAGCCGTTCTGAGCCTATGGCAGGGTCTACATCAATGCATTTCACGCGTACCCCGGGCCATTCAATCGCTACTGATTTGGCGATCCCGAGGGTTCCTGCATGAATCGTAGAGAATGGCCGCTCCTTCCGCAGACCAAACTGGCCGTCGAAAGCGGTTAGATTAATTAGCCAGCCTCCGCCTGCTCTAGCGCTCTCCTTGAGGTCCATTTCGAGCACTTTCAACAGGAGAAATAGACGGCGGGCATATCCGAGGTGCTGGTCGCCGCCCGGGTCGCCGATGTCGCCTAGCCCGGCCAGGTTAAAAATCGCACCGGCTTTTTCACCTAAGCTCGCAAGCACCGCAGGAAGCTTGCCAATGGTCTCCAGCGACGAGTAATCAACTTCAATGCGATTTTCGTCGAGCACTCGAGTGCCGGATCCGGCAATAATTTGCCGGACTCGGAAATGTTTCGCCCCCAGAGCATCCTGAAACGCTGCACTAAGAATTGGAACCTGGCCTATCAACAGGATGAGACGATCCCGAGGAAAGTTTTTCATCTCCTCACTGCGCTCCCGCGGAGCGGGAACCGGAGTGACATTAAAGCGCTGCACCTCTTCGGGGCCTGTCTTGATCTCGTTGGACTCCACCGCCTTAGACAGGAACGGCGATGGAGTCTGAGATTTTTTTCCGGGTTCAGTCCCTCCCGAGCTTGCGAGAGTTCCGCGCAGCCCATCGTACCATTGAATGATCGCATTCAAGGTTTTGAGGCCAGCTAGCTCCTCAAACACGGTCTCCTCGGCGCGCCCTTCCATAAAGGGATATTTGTCCTTGAGCTTGCTAAAGATTTCTATGCGTTTGATGGAATCTATCCCGAGGTCTGCTTCCATGAGGGCATCAGGGTCCAACATATCGTCAGTGTAACCCGTGCGCTCAGCCACTGCGCTGAGGAGATCGGCTTTGAACTGCCCGGTTGGCGGGAAATTTGCTCCGTTCGCGGTATTCTCAATCTTGCCGCTGTTAGTTGCCGTTGGAGCCGGAGCTGATGGTGCAACCGCAGCAGGGGTCACGAAGGATGGCTTGGAATGCGCTGCAGCATCTTGGCTATTCGCGTCCCGAGCTACGAATTTGGGCAGCACCGGAGCAGGAGGAACAAACGCATTGGAGGGTGCTGCCGCGCTGATATGCTGCACCGGCGCCTTTATGAGCGCAGGTCTTGATGCATCGGCCGGCTCCTTGGATTCTCCCGCAAGCCAACGCTCCTGAAATGAAAGAAAGCGCCGGAACGTCTCTTGCTGCTCACGCTGCAATTCTATGAGCTGCGATAAACTGCCTTGGACATGAGCGAAAATATCCAAGCCCAAAGCGTTTGCCGCTCCGGGCCCAGTGGTCTTAGACGATGACTCGTGATTAGACACGGCTAGTTTCCTCTCAAGCTCGACACGCGAATTTGAGCTCCTTGCGAGGGCAGTTGTTCTGTCCGCCCCCTCAACAGCTGCCCGATTGATTCCTGACCGATCTGACATCTTTCCTGCCGCGCCGCCCTGTTCCTCAGGCGTGATCATCGGCATCGGCCCGGTGACTTTGGCTGCTTCGTGCCAAGGAACCGCCCGGGCGGCGTTGACGCGCCAGGCCCGCGGGCCTGGATCCGCCTTTGCACGGCCCTGTTCGACCGTCTGTTCGAGGCTTATCTCCGCAAGTCCGCGGCCGCCAAACCATGGATCCAGATTGACCGGCAGCCCCAGCGCGAACACTTGTGCAAGGAGATGAGCGAGCTGGAGCGAGCCGTCGCGCTCTGGTGTGTCAATTCCGAGGGTCACATGAGGGTGCCGGTCAAGAATGCGATCGACAAGCCCGCTGAGCACCAGCCCAGGACCGCCCTCGATGAACACTCGCGCACCCGCTGCATAAAGCTGCCGGACCTCGTCCACGAAGCGCAATGGCTCCGCGATTTGGCGTGCGAGAAGTGCCCGGATCTCGCGGGGATCATCGGGGTACTGGTCACCTGTGGTATTGCTATAGAGCGATGTTTGAGGACGGTGGAATTCGATCTTGGCAAGTTCGGCCGCGAGAGCCTGTTGCGCCGCGGCCATTTCCCCGCAATGGAAAGCGGCTGTGACCGCGACCCGTCTGACGCGCATCGATTCTTGGCTGAGCGCTTTGACCGCTGCCTCGACCGCGTCAACCGGGCCGGCAACGATCGTCTGGTCCGGCGCATTGATATTGGCCACGCTGACAGCTAAGCCAAGGCGAGTGATGGCTTCCGCGACCTGGGCCTCGCCAGCGCTTACCGCTGCCATAGTGCCGGACTGCACCTGGGCGGCAATGCGCCCGCGAATCTCAGACAGACGGATCAGGTCATCGCGCGATATGGCCCCGGCCGCGCAAAGCGCGACGTACTCGCCATAACTATGGCCAGCGACAAAGCTCGGTTGCAATCCGAATTTTTTGAGCAGATCGAGAGCGGCAAGACCGGCCACACCTAATGCCGGCTGCGCTACATGGGTGTTGTTGAGTTCGGCCTGCTGGCGCTGCCGCTCCTCGTTAGTGAAGCCCGGCAGCGGATAAATGTAGCGCGACAGCGGTTGCTCAAGGAGCCCATCGAGCAGGGCGTCAGCATGCTCGAACAGCGCGTACAGCGAGGGGTCAAGGAGCACAAGATCGCGCAACATGTTGATCCGTTGCGAACCTTGGCCCGGGAAGAGCACGCACAGAGCACCGCAATCTTGCCGGTCTACTTGCTCTTGGAAGTAGATTCCTTGCGGCGTCTTCACACTGGCGCGATCCCTGCATTCGCCTAGAAAGAATTCGAGCTTGCCCTTCAGGTCCGCAGCCGAGCTTGCGACGATGGCAAGGCGGCACGTTTGCGCACCGTTTTTAGGCCGGCGCCTGGCTTCATCTCGGTAGGCCGAATAGGCAAGCTGCGCCAAATCCAAGTGCTCTGGATAAATTAAGGCCTGCAACAGCTCCCTAGCTGCTTGCTCAATCTCGGCGCGCGCGGGGCGGGCAAAGGCGAGGATTTCCGCCAGGCGAGGGTTCATATTTTGCGCATCGGCGGGCCGGTAACCGCCGCGGTATTCCTCTAGAACCGTGTGGAAATTGGTGCCGCCAAAACCGAAAGCGCTGACCCCGCAGCGGTGCGGCCCGGTTCCCGGCGAACCGAACCACGGCCGCGGCTCGGTGTTGATGTAGAAGGGGGTCTTTGTGAAATCGATTTTCGATGTCGGCCGCTCGACACCAAGAGTCGGAGGCAGTACGCGATGCTTTAAGGCAAGGCAGGCTTTGACGAGGGCGGCGAGCCCGGCGGCTGTTTTCGTATGACCGATCATCGACTTCACGGAGCCGATTGCGCAGTATTGGCGCGCCGCGCTCGCCGGTCCGAAAGCTAGATTTAGCGATTCGATTTCGGATTTATCACCGGCTACGGTACCGGTGCCATGCGCTTCGATCAAGGTGACCGTCGCTGGATCGATGCAAGCATCTTCATAGGCGCGCCGGATCGCGAGGACCTGTCCTTCAGGATGTGGAGCGGTCAAGCTGCGATTGTGCCCATCGCTGGAGCTGCCAATCCCCCTGATGACAGCATAAATCGTGTCGCCATCGCGCTCTGCGTCCGCGAGCCGTTTGAGAACAACAGCGGCCACACCCTCTGAAATCGCAATTCCATCGGCGCCGTCATCGAAAGGCCGGCAGCGCCCTCGCGGTGAGAGGGCATGGGTCTGCGCAAAAGACATAAATCCGGCAGCGCTGTTGGTGCCATCGACCGCCCCGACCAGAGCGACATCGGCATCGCCGCTGCGCAATTGCCGGATGCCCGCATCGAGAGCGGCCAGGGAAGCAGCACAGGCGGCATCCACGGTGAAATTCGCTCCGCGAAGGTCGAGGCGGTTAGCCACCCGTCCCGCAACCACGTTATCGAGCGTGCCTGGAAAGGAGTCTTCGGTCCACTTGGGCAAAGCATGTTCGTAAAGCGAATCAAGAATTCTCTTGCGAATATCTTCAGATAGCCCTTCCGCTTTGGGCAGGTAGTGCGCCAGCAAGCTGCGGAAGATATAGTCCATCCCGAGATCGTTTACCCCGCTGACGGCGAAGATCGTGGCGGTTCGTTCTCGTGCGAAAGGCCGATGGTCGAGGCCGGCATCCTCCAGAGCTTTGCTTGCTACATGCAGGGCTAAAAGCTGAACAGGTTCGATCGAACGCAAGCTGGCCGGAGGAATGCCATAGCGGGCGGGATCGAAAGCAATGTCGCCGAGGAAGCCGCCCCACTTGGAATAGACCTTGTCCTTGACCCCGCGCTTGGGATCGAAAAAGTCCTCTAGCCGCCAGCGGCCTTGCGGCACTTCGCGGATAGCGTCGACCCCAAGCAGGATATTCTGCCAATAGCTTCGAAGGCCGTTGGCTCCTGGCAGCAGGCAAGACATGCCCACCACCGCAATGGGCTCGCGAGACTTGCGCGGTTTCGAACTGGTTGCAGACTGATGCTTTGCTTCGCGCCGTTCGAGCAGCTCCGTCGCGCCAATCGAGATCGCCTCGTGAAGCTCGGCGATCGTTATCCGGCTGCTCCGTAAGCGGGCCGCCTCTCCCATCATGTATAAGCCCTCACGGCGCTGCACCTCGACATCAACACTGGCGTAGGGCCCGCTGCCATCATTGGCCGCCCGCTCGGCACTGTGGGAGACGCCTTTGGAGGCAATTCGCAAACGGCCAATGTTGAGCTTTTCAAGTTCGAGCAGGACCTGATCGTCGGGCTTGCTCTTGAGCAGCAGCTCCCTGCGTGCGTGATCGAATTCTTCGCAAAATGAAGTCTTGGCGCACCGGGTAAAAATGCCTATGCCGGATTGTAAAAGGGCCGTCTCCTGGCAGGCGATTGCTTGATCTTGAAATTCCTGCACGATTGCGCCGGTACGGACGGCTTCCTCGGTGAACAAATAGGCAGTGCCCATGAGCACGCCCACCTTCATCCCGCGGGCACAAATGGGTGTTGCCAGCACAGACACCATGGCGGCCGACCAGGCATCATGGATCCCGCCGGCGAACAATACTTGCACCGACTCGGGGTCTTTGATTTCGGCATTGATTAAGGTCTCGATCGCCAAGCCCCAGAGGATGAGGCTCGTCCGCGGGCCGGTGTGCCCGCCGCATTCGTTTCCTTCGAAGACGAAGTTCCGGGCGCCCTCCTTAAGAAAAGTCTGCAAGAGGCCGGGCGAAGGGACGTGCAGATAGGTCGTGATGCCGAGAGCTTCGAGCTCCCGGGCTTGACTCGGTCTTCCACCCGCGATGATAGCGAAGGGCGGTTTGACTTCACTGATGGCCTCCATTTGCTCTTGGCGCAGGCCGAGAGGCAGAAATCCCAGGATGCCCGCGCCCCAAGGCCGCTCGCCCATGAGCTCTTTGGTCTTGATCAGTACTTTTCGAGCCTGCGGGCCGGGCAGGACGGCAAGGGCGACAAATGGCAGGGCGCCGGCTTGGGCCACCGCCAGCGCGAAAGGCGCGACGTCGCTTACCCGGGTCATAGGGCCTTGCACGATGGGAAAGCGGGTCTTGTGCAGATTCGCGATAGGGGAGCCGGGGCCGAGGCAGCGCTCATTCCGGGCCTGGCTTAGGGATGTCCTGGTGGCGCCCTTCAGGGCAGTTATGACGCCGCCAGCGGTGACATGGCGCCGGCCAAGATCCGCCGCAAAGGCAATGTCCTGCCCAAGCGGGATTAATGGATCGACGGGCTCGGTCAGCAGAGATTGCAAGACTTCCTGCCAGCCGCTCCCCCTTGCGGCGGCAAGTTCGATCTCGCGCAGCTTGCCGCGCCCATGCCGGTTAGATACGCGAAAGAGTTTAGCGCCTTCCCCCGCTGCCGCCGTTTCGCTGCCATCGAGCTGGCCCCAGCCCGCGCTTTGCCCCTGGGAAAAGTAAGGGCCTTCCTGGGTCAGCCAGAGTTGCTCGGCGAGCACGACCCCGGCAGCGCCGGCGAGCATGGCCGCGCCGGCGCTATGCGGGCAGATCCCGCCCTGAATCCAGTAGGGGATTGTGATCTGCTCGCGCAGCTCCTGCAGCAATATAAATGAGGAAGATTTGCCGACCCAGCCTCCGGCCTCATGACCCTTCACGATTAGTCCAGAATAGCCCGCGGCCTGCGCCTTTAAAGCCGCCTTCCGGTCGCTGACCTCAAAAAACACCTGCTCCGCGAGGCGTCTCGCCGCAGGAAACAGCCTTACAGCCTCCTCGATTGCAAGTCCCCCGAGGACGAGAACAGGGACGCTGCATGGCAGCAATTCGGCCAGCCGCTCAAGACCCCGAGCTTTCGCTCCAAGGGTGTCCCACCGGACGCCCCAGCGTCCGGCCGTGCCCGCCTTCTCGCGCAATTGGCCGATTGCAGCAGCTACGCCAGAGGTATCATCCCGCATCCCCAAATCGAGGATCCCGAGTTCACCCGCCCGGCTCGCCGCAATCGCTATCTGAGGATCAAGGACATGGGCCGGTGTAACCGCAAGGACAGTTTGCATCAGCGTTCTCCGTGAAGACCAACGCAGTGCCAATTCACTTCAAGCTGCGCGCGCGGGTCCGCGATGGCAGTAATGCCTCATCTGCCACTTAGAAATCGCAAGCATTAGTTGTTTGGACTTCAGCTTTCCGGACCCTTGCACGGTATTTGTGCAAATATCAGCCGGTCAGAAGTCTCTTCCTTGGCTTTCGCCGCTTTAGTTTATTTTTATCGAACGATTTTGTTGATTGTGCGCTGTGTCAAATTTGCTGTTATGCAGCATGCTACAAACTTCAGAAAAATCAACACATTTTTTTGCCTAAATTTTGACCCAATGACGAATTTATATTTATATTATGATATTTTATTCATACAACCCTGTGTTGCCGCAATCAGTCCCGGTGCGGGGCACGGCTGTCTCAACTTTGCAACAGGTCTGAAGCTTCGAGCGTTTCTGTCACTATTCTGTTGGCCGGCCCTCGTTATCTGATAAAATTTTTCGGCAATGCAGAGTAGATTAATTGCATAGCGCCTGGCGCGGACCGGCACGCATTAGCGAGGAGATGGATGCCCCAATGGGAAGTATCGTCTCAACCTCCTGCGCGCAGTCACTGCTGCGGCCAATCGGCTCCTTGGCTGCATTGGTTCTCGTCCTTTGCGCCGCGGCTCCGGCCGGTGCCGAAACCATGTCGGGCGCTCTTGCCAGCGCTTATGCGTCCAATCCCGATCTCAACCAGCAGCGCGCCGGGGTGCGCGCCACCGATGAGACGCTGCCGCAGGCGAGCGCCGCCTGGCGGCCGAGCGTGACGGCAGCCGGGCAATATGGCTTCAATTACCTCGATTTCCGCGGCTCGGGCGCCGCCGCTGGTGCCGCCTTGGGCCCCGCAGGCGGCTCGCTCGGCGGCGGAGGCACGGGCGGCGGGCATTTCCGGGCGAGGACGGACATCGGCGCGGCCGGCGTAACCGTCACCCAAAACATCTTTAATGGCAACCGCACCGTCAATGGCGTGCGGCAGGCGGAGTCGAATATCGCCGGCGCGCGGGAGGCCTTGCGCAATACCGAACTCAATGTGCTGCTCGGCGCCGCGACCGCCTACATGAACGTGCTGCGCGACACGGCAATCCTTGAGCTCGATAAAAACAACATTGTCGTCCTCGAGGAGCAGCTGCGGCAGACACGCGACCGTTTCAATGTCGGCGAGGTCACCCGCACCGATGTCGCCCAAGCCGAGTCGCAGCTTGCCTCGGCCCGCTCGACCTACTTTGCGGCGCAGGCCAATCTCCAGACGAGCATCGCCGACTACCGCCGGATCATCGGCAAGCCGCCGGGCCGGCTTGAGCCCGCGCGCACGATCGAAAGCCTTCTGCCAAGGACTCTCGGCGCGGCGGTCTCGGCAGCCCTCGCCGAGCACCCCTCGGTCCAAGCCGCTTTGCATGCGGCCGATGCCGCGGCCTTGCAGGTCAAACTCGCCGAGGGCGAACTCTATCCGACACTCAATGTCGTCGGAACCGCCCAGCAAAACTGGAACGATTTCGGCGTTCCCGGCGACCGCTTGTTCAATGCCTCGATCGTTGGCCAGCTCTCGATCCCGATTTACGAAGGCGGCATGACCTATGCGCGGGTGCGCCAAGCCAAAGAAACGCTCTCCCAGGCAAGGCTGCAAGCCGATCTTCAGCGTGATCTTGTCCGGGAGCAGGCCGTCTCATCCTGGGGGGTGCTCGAGGCCGCGCGCGCCGCCATTCATTCCTCCCGCGCGGCGGTCCGGTCGGCGGAGATCGCTCTCGACGGCATCCGGCAGGAGGCGGCGGTCGGGCAGAGGACGACCTTCGACATCCTCTTCGCCCAGCAGGTGCTCCTCAACGCGAGGGTGAGCCTGGTGACGGCGCAGCGCGACCGTGTTGTGGCTTCCTATGCGGTGATGGCGGCAATTGGCCGCCTTTCCGCGCATAACCTCAATCTCGCCGTCGCCGCCTACGACCCAACGGTCCATTTCGATCAGGTCAAGGACAAGTGGATCGGCTTGCGAACGCCGGATGGCCAGTAAACACAGGATTAACCCGGAAAGCTTGGGTCAAGGCCGAGCGCCGCTATTTCGCGGCAAAGCCCTCCCAATTTGCGCTTCTTAGCCGCAGGGGCGCTCGCCGCTGGGGAGAGAGCCAGCCTGGAGCTCATGCCAGCCCGCGCACCAACGGAGCCCTGCCGCGCGAAATCCTTCTCCGCTAGCCGATGCAGCAAGGCTGCAACGCGACGGCGTGAGAGGCATGAAAGTGTTATCGCGAAGGCCGGCAATGCGCAGTCAATGGCTCACTGGGACCGGTCATGAGCTTTGACCCCCGTCTGCACGGCAGCCGCGATGAGTTCCTCGAAGGCGCTCCTTGTAAGTTTCAAGGGGCCTGTCCTGCCATGTGGCCGGCTTGCAAAGCCGAGCCAGGATCGCAAAAGTTTAAGGCTCGCGGAACTACCTAATATACCACCAGACGATGAGGAGAAGAAATCCGGCAATCAGCATGAGAAGCCAAGGCGTCATGCGAAAACTCCCTAGTGCGCTACGAATCGCGCAGCATCATGATCAAATCGCCGCGGCGGTCATTTAGCCGCCATTGCCGCATGCGGAAGGGGCTCTGCCCGCCCCGGCGGGCTCTATAGCATTATCCGAAGCCGCGAGGCCATGCCTCGGAGGCTCCCGCGGGCGGCACCGGGCCTCGCCTATGCCAACACGACGGCGGCGCTCAATCCAGGCCTCCCGTGCACCGGTGCTCGCGCGCGTCTTCGAGCAGCTCCGAGACGCCGAACAGCAAGGGCAGGAATCCGCACACCACTTCGAGCGATGCCAACACCCTGGCCAGGCTGCTCTCCGGAATGATGTCGCCATAGCGCACCGTGCTGATAGTCACGATCGAGAAATAAACCGATTCTGAAAAACTCAACGCGCGGGGAACATTGCCAACATAGAAATGCGGCTCCCCAGTATAGTGCGAAAGCAGCCGGTAGGCCGCGGCGAAGAGGATCACGAGGATGGAGTAAAAGCTAAAGAATGCAAAGGCCGGGATGAGGAGGCGCGAGATGCAGGAGAACCGCCGCTCCGACGAGAAAAGTTGGCGCCAGCCAGCGGGAGGCCTAAATGAGCCGCCGTTGGTCGCGAATCGCTGGCTGGGCGACGACGGCCCGGATTTGAGTCTGGCGAAGCCAGCAGCCTATGACGAAAAAGAAGATTGGCAAGCCAAAGCCCACGCCTAAAATCCAGACGTTGACGAGAGAAAAGACCTCCTCGACAAAGAGGGAGAAGATCGCCGCGTAAACGGCAATCAAATGGCCGAAGGCTACCGGGAAAAGGCGGCTTGCCGGGAAGAGCTCGCGAATGATTTCCATCGCCAGCGCGGCGCAGAGCACGATTGCCAAGAAAAGCGGGCTAAGCCCAGCAGTTGCCACCGCGACAAACGATACGAAAGCGAGGGCCGCTACGATCTCGCAAGGCCCCGGCCCTTTGAGGCGAGCCATCCTAGTCTCCCCGTTTGCCTGGGTCTCGCCCGCAATAGCCATCTCCGGAGGACTCGTTCAATGGTGCCGCCCTTGACCCCCGCGCCGAAACCCTCTAGCGAGTGCAACGGCTTCTCCGGCTCCCGCCGGGAGGCAATCCATGCACCCGCGGCGCGGTTTCAGCACTTGGCAGATGAAGCGCGCCTGTCGGCCTGGTTAGAATTGGAGCCGGGCAGAGGAGGGCGCGTTCTCCCGGGAATGCCGCGGGAGGCGCGGTTTGAGGATCCGCGTGGCGGATGCCGTGCCGTGCCCTCATCCCGGCGCCTTTTTGAAGGACAGAGATGACAAAGCGCACGGAAGCCAAATACAAAATCGATCGCCGGATGGGCCAAAACATCTGGGGCCGCCCGAAGAGCCCCGTCAACCGGCGCGAATATGGGCCGGGGCAGCACGGCCAGCGCCGCAAGGGCAAGCTCTCCGACTTCGGCACCCAGCTCAGGGCCAAGCAGAAGCTCAAGGGCTATTATGGGAACATCTCTGAGAGGCAGTTCCGCAAGTATTACGCCGAGGCGATCCGGCTCAAAGGCGATAGCGGCGACAACCTCATTGGGCTCCTGGAGCGCAGGCTCGACACGATTGTCTACCGGGCGAAGTTCGTTCCAACCGTCTTTGCCGCACGGCAATTCATCAGCCACGGCCATGTCAAGGTGAACGGCCGCCGGGTGAATATTCCCTCGCAGCTGCTCAAGACGGATGATGTTGTTGAAGTCAAGGGGAGCTCGCGCCAGCTCACGATCGTGCTTGAGGCAAAGCAGCTCGCCGAGCGCGACGTGCCCGACTATTACGACGTCGATCACAACAAGATGACCGCAAAGCTGACGCGCATTCCGTTGCCGCGCGAGGTGCCGTATCCGGTGCTGATGGAGCCGAACCTCGTGATCGAGTTTTATTCGAGGTGAGGACGAATCGTATTCGCAGCGCTTCAATGGGCACGCGGCGGTTCTTGCTTGGGCGAAGGGCGCTGCGGCTCAAATGAATTGCCGGGACGGCCATAGACTTAAGCCCTATCCCGCAGCCAAATTGAAATTAAAGCCAAGGCACCGCTCTGATTGATAGCCCAATCGCGTAACAGAGTGCATTCTTTTATGTAAATCGGCTGGGACGAGGCCATGATGGGATTTGGGCTCTTCATCGCTTGCATCAGGAGCAAGCAGGGAGCCAAATCCTGGGCAAGGTTCGCTATGCACCGATGGGCGCGGCGGGATTTGCGGTGCAGAGGAAGATCAGATGGACGGCGTCATGCGTGCCCATGGACGAGGTCTCTGATTTTCAAGCCTTGAGACCAACATGGCCGTCACGAGCCACGACGTTTTCGCTCACCTTCCTGATGATCTAACGGAAGGCGGTAAGCAAGTCGCAGTCGGGCAGGGTGCCGGTGAACTCCTCAAAGTCGCCGGCTTAGATTGGAAGGAAGCCACCCGCAGGCCCGGCGAATGAACAAATGCCCGGCCGGTAAACGTCCCGCCCAAGGGGTATCCCGGCACGGATCAAGGAGAGAGGTCCTTAGACTCGTCCGCCGCGTGCCAATTTCCTGCGAGCGCGGCGGAACTGCGCATGCCGGATAGCGGCGAATAGGGCCGCCGCAGAGAGGAAGCCAGCCAAATCACTCCACATCAAGGCCAATGCGACGGATAGGACAACCGCCGCGGCCGGGGCAAAGCCCAAGAGCGCAGAAGGAAGGACCGGCCGCAGCCCCCTCCCGGACGGTTCATCGACTTCTCGCGACAACAAAAAGGAGACGTAAGCGCCGCTTGACGTGGGCTGCGTTTGATCCTCACCTGCCGCGCTCTTTTTTGCGAGAGGTTCGTTGCCCGGGCCGACAAGCCGTTGTCCCATGATGGTTCACCAAAAAGAACTGCGGCAATGCCTTTGAGATCATCTGCGCGCTAAATCCGCGGGAAGCTATTTATTGTCCGGTCAAGCAATTTCCAGGTATCCCGCCGGAAGACTAGCTCGCCTCGAAACGGCGTTCCTCCAGGCCTCTAAGGACTGCCGCCTTTGCGAGGGCAGCGCAACTCAAATACCCTGGCGGCAGGCGGCAAGGAAGAAAGCAACGCTGCGCGCAACGTGAGGGCGGATCTCCGCATGCAGTGTCTCGAGCTTCTCGCCGAAGAGCGCCCTCATGACGAGCGGCAAGACGACCAAATCGCGAAACAATCGAGCCGTTGCCGCGAGGCGCTCCGGGGCGAAGGAAGGCAGAGCGCCGAGCTCGCCGGATTGCGCGACCTCGCCCAAGAGCCGGGCCACGGCTTCGGCGCCTCGCTCGCGCGCCATCTTGTGGATGCTGCTCGCCAAATCGGGAAACCGGGGCGCCTCGGCAATGCCCACCCGCATCAAACCAACGGTATCGCTGACCAAAACCCATCGCAGGATGGTCACCCCCAAGCTTTCGAGGCGCTCCTCGATCGTTGCGCCCGACGGAGCATGGGGACCGAACCGCGCAATGGTTGCAGCGACGTTGCACATCACCACAGCAGTGAAGAGCGCCTCCTTGCTGCCGAAGTACACGTAGAGGGTTCCTTTCGAGACCCCGGCCTTGCGGGCGATCTCCCCCATGCTGGCCCCTTCGAAGCCTCGGGCGAGAAAGGCCTCACGCGCTCCGCCCAAGATTTGCCGCCTCTTGGCGCTGTCGAGAGGCTCCGTTTGCGCAGATGATTTAGCCTCGGCCAAATCCGAGCTCATTCTCTTCCAATCCTCGATCACATTTGGTTGAAGTCATCGACCGAACGGTTCGGTTAGTCTTGACGTAGCGCGAGAAGGGGCTTAGGTCAATCCCAACCGAACGGTTCGGTCAATGGCGAGGGCCCGCACGGCCAAGCCGGAGCCGGAACGCTCGCCCGCCCTGAACAACGATTTGAAGACTGGCGGGGCTGATCATGTTCAGAGACAGAGAACAGTTATCAGAACAGGCGCGTTTGGCCCCGCGGGAGATTGACCAGAGCGAGCTTCCCGTGAGCCGCGCCGCGGATGCGCGCGCGGCGCCATCGAGCGAGGGACGAAGAGCCGTGCCGGAGGATCACCACGCGCGGGGCCGGCACGGCGCGGCGATACCGCCGAAGCTCGATCTGCCCGGCAAGGGCCGCCCTGCCGAGTTGCCGGAGAAACGCCAGGAGCCGCGCTATGATCGTGAGCTCGGGGGCGGGCCCGGCACGGAATTCTTGCGCGCGCATCCAATCTTGTTTGCAATCGGGCTGCTCCTTTTTGCCATCGCGTGCCTCGGCGGCTACCTTTATTGGGATTACGTTCGGCATTTCGAATCAACCGATGACGCCTTCGTCGCGGCGCGGGCATTTCCCATCGCGCCGAAGGTCTCGGGCTACATCACCGCCATTGCGGTTACCGACAACCAGCATGTTGCCGCTGGGGACGTGATCGCCCGTATCGATGACCGCGATTATCGCACCGCCCTCGATCAGGCAGAGGCTCAGGTGGCGAGCGCCGCGGCAAGCATCGAGAATTTCGACGCTCAGATCGCCGTTCAGCAGGCCCAGATCAACGCCAATCAAGCCCAGGTGGACCAGGCGCAGGCGGCTCTTGTGTTCGCGCAAGAGCAGGCAGCGCGCTACCAAACTTTAATGCAAAAAGGTTCGGGCAGCGTGCAGAACGCCCAGCAATATACGTCTCAGCTGAGACAGCAGCAGGCAGCGCTGCAGGCCGCGAAAGCGGCGCTCACGCTGGCGGAACGGCAGGTTGAAGCCCTCAAGGCGCAGCGCAACAGCGCTGCCGCAAGCCTAGAGCGAGCGAAAGCGCAACGTGACCAGGCGCAACTCAATCTCTCATATACGATCGTGAGGGCAGCCCAAGCAGGGCGTATCGTCAATCTCACCGCCGCGGCAGGCGAGTTCGCGCAGCCGGGCACAAACCTCACCATGTTTGTGCCGGACGAAATCTGGGTGACGGCGAATTTCAAGGAGACGCAGCTCGATCACATGCGGCCTGGGCAGCCGGTGAGGATCCGTATCGACGCCTATCCGGAGCGCAGCATTCACGGCCATGTCGCCAGCATCCAGCCGGGATCTGGACCCGCCTTCTCGCTGCTGCCGCCAGAAAATGCCACGGGCAATTACGTCAAGATCGTCCAGCGCGTGCCGGTCAAAATCGTCATGGACAATCCGCCAGAGGATGTTGCGCTGGGCCCGGGCATGTCGGTCGTGCCGAGCGTGCGCATCAATCCAAACCCGTCTCTCTTTGAGCGGCTGAGGGCCTGGTTATGAAAGCCGGCGGGGGCCGGGCGGGCGCTGCCGGCGCGGCGGAGAATCCAGGCGTAAATCCATGGGTCATCGCCGTTCTGGTGGCGGTCGCAACTTTTATGGAGGTGCTCGACACCACCATCGTCAACGTGGCGCTGCGCTACATCGCCGGCGGCATGGGCGTTAGCGAGGACGAGGCGTCCTGGACCGTGACGACCTACCTCGTCGCTAATGCCGTCATCTTGACGGCGAGCGGCTTTCTCGCGCGGCGGCTCGGGCGTAAACCTTTCTTTTTGATCTGCCTCGCGGTTTTCACCGTCAGCTCGGTGCTGTGCGGCGTCGCATGGAGCCTGCAATCGCTGCTCCTCTTCCGTATCCTCCAAGGCCTTGGCGGCGGCGGAATGGTGCCCGTCTCGCAATCCATTCTTGCCGATTCCTTCCCGCCGGAGAAGCGCGGCCAGGCCTTCGCGCTGTTCGGTATCGCGGTTGTCGTTGCTCCCGTCGTCGGCCCCACGCTCGGCGGCTGGCTCTCCGACAATTACTCTTGGCACTGGTGCTTTCTGATCAACGGCCCGGTCGGCCTGCTCGCGATGGTGCTGATTGCGGCGGTGATGCATGAATCGCAGTCTTCGATTGCGGAGCGAAGGAGATGCCGGGCGGAGGAAAGGTTCGACGCCGCCGGATTCGTGCTCGTCGCAACGTTCCTCGGCACGCTCGAGGTCATGCTCGACCGCGGGCTCATCGAAGACTGGTTCGCCTCATCCTTCATCCGCGCCGTCGCGGCTGCTTGCGCGCTCGCCTTCATGCTCATGATCCCATGGGAGATGAGCCGCCGCAATCCGATGATCGATATCAGGATGGTCGCCACGCGCCAGTTCGGCACCTGCTTTGTGGTGATGCTCGCAACCGGCGCCATCATCATCGCGACGACCCAGTTCCTTCCCCTGCTGGTGCAGCAAGATTTTGGTTATACGGCCACTTGGGCGGGCCTCATGCTTTCGCCGGGCGGCCTTGTCGCGATGGCGATGATGTTTGTCGCCGGCCGACTATCCGGGAAGGTGCAGCCGCGCTACCTCATCGCCATCGGCGCAGCGATCTGTGCATTTTCGATGTACCTCCTCACCAGTCTCACCGCCGGCATCGGATTTTGGTATTTCGCCATCTCGCGCATGCTGCTCAGCGTCGGGCTGCCGCTGATCTTTCTTCCGATCACCGCTGCTTCCTACGAGGGCCTTCCGCCAACGAAAACAGACCAGGCTTCCGCCCTCATCAACGCGGCGCGCAACACCGGCGGCTCAATCGGCGTCTCTCTCGCTTCCAATGTTTTGGCGCATCGCGAGCAGTTTCATCAGAGCCGGCTCGTTGAGAATGTGATCCCGTCAAGCATTCCCTATCAGGATACGCTGCACCAGGTGACGAACTATTTTATGGCCCACGGCAGCTCGCTTGTGCAGGCGCAGAAGCAGGCGTTTGCCTGGATCGGGCAACAGGTGCAGATCCAAGCCTCGCTCCTCTCCTATATCGATGTGTTCTGGACGCTGATGCTGATCTC
>Ga0209062_1001372_pt1 | contig 44266 bp, 43 predicted proteins | sample Coa_R2_2_FD_187158 | JGI IMG/M metagenome (GOLD analysis project Ga0209062, IMG submission 187158) | Surface soil microbial communities from Centralia Pennsylvania, which are recovering from an underground coalmine fire - Coalmine... | ecosystem: Environmental > Terrestrial > Soil > Unclassified...
CGACGCTCCCCTCGGCTTATGCTTCCCACGGCGGTGTCCTCCTTCCTGCCGGTTTCCCCGGCATGGCTTGGCAGCCGGAAGGTCTACACCGCCTTTCCTCTATTTCCACACCCGCTGATCATACCTCGAGATCACGCACGAAGATCCACTAACTCGTCACGCCGGCGGGATACCCCGGGGGCATGCTCGTGAGACGGCCTGGGGGAAAGCTCGTGAGACGCCACAGGACTGTCGGCGCTCACGCAGAAGCGTCGAAATCTGACCACCTCGCCGGCGTAGTCGCGGCAGACGGCCATCTCGGGTAGGGTCGCGGCGCTCGGAGCGGCGCCGCAAAAGGTGAGGGCCCGGAAGAGGACTCCGAGCCCTCAGGCGGTCCGCAGGGACGCGGATCGACCGCTTGTCGTTTCGCACGTCTCCGCGGGCTCGTCCAGCCTTGACGTCCCCGGGCGCGCGGGGACGTGGGCGAGCTCCGGATGCGGTCGTGTCGATACTGCGCGCGACCGTTCTGTGTCTGCCGGTGCTGCGATCGCGGGCAGGTCTACTGCGGCGATCCGTGTCGGCGGGCGGGCTATGCCCAGGTGCGCCGCGCGGCCCGGCGGCGGCATCGCCACAGTCCCGAAGGGCGGCTCGACCATCGGGACAGCGAACGGGCGCGCCGCGCGCGGCGCGGCGGGCGCGTGGGGGATCAAGGTAGCGAGGTAGTCACCACCTCGGGTAGGGGGCCCGCGGGGTCGGTGGTCCGGAAGGCACCGACCCGGAAGGAGGGTGGTGATGGTGTGCAGCCAGCCCAATGGCGAGGCGTCGCCCGCTGTGTCGTGTGCGGCCGGCGCAGTCGCTTCGTGCGGTGGCACCCGGTGGGGACGACCGGACGGCCCGTGGGGCCGATGGCTCGGCGGCGGTGAGGGCCGCTGCGGTGGGAGGCGGTCATGATTTCGGCAGAAGAGCGGGCGGAGATCCGGCGGCTCTTCTACGCCGAGCACTGGAAGGTCGGGACGATCGCGGCGGCGCTCGGCGTTCACCGCGACACGGTGGCGCTCGCCATCGAGGCCGAGCGCTTCCTCGCGCGGCATGATGCCCGGCCGCGGCCGAGCCGCCTCGACCCGTTTCTGCCGTTCATTCGGGAGACGCTGACGCGCTGGCCCCGCCTGCGCGCGACCCGGCTCTACGAGATGCTCCGGGGCCGCGGCTATGCCGGGTCGGCCGTGCAACTCCGGCGGGTCGTGGCGAAACTCCGACCGGCCGCACCGGCCGAGGCCTACCTGCGGCTGCGGGTCCTCCCCGGCGAGCAGGCGCAGGCGGACTGGGGCTGCTTCGGCACGGTCGGCACGGGCCGCGCGAAGCGGCCGCTCTCGTGCTTCGTGATGGTGCTCGCGTGGTCCCGGGCGCTGCACGCCGTCTTCACCCTCGACCAGACCATGGAGAGCTTTCTGCGCGGCCACGTCGAGGCCTTCGATTTCTTCCAGGGCGTCGCCCGGACCGTGCTGTACGATAATTTGCGCAGCGCGGTCCTCGAGCGCCGGGGGGACGCGATCCATTTCCATCCCCGGCTGCTCGAGCTCTGCGGCCACTACCACTTCGCGCCGCGGCCCTGCGCGGTGGCGCGCGGAAATGAGAAGGGACGGGTCGAAAGGGCGATCGGCTACCTCCGGACCTCATTCTTCGCGGCGCGCGCCTTCCGCGACGTCGATGACCTGAACGCACAGTTTCGCCGCTGGCGCGAGGAGGTCGCGCACACGCGCCGCGTGCCGGGCGAGGACCTGACGGTCGCGGACGCCCTCGCGCGGGAGCGGGCCTACCTCCTGCCGCTCCCGGCCCACCCGTTCGAGACCGAGCTGGTCCGCGTCGTCGCGAGTGGCAAGACGCCCTACGTGCGCTTCGATCGCAACCTCTACTCGATCCCCCACACGCTCGTCCGGAAGCCGCTCACGCTCGTGGCCAGTCCCACCACCGTGCGCCTGCTCGACGGCACGCACGAGGTCGCCCGGCACGCGCGCTCCTACGGGACGGGTGTCCCGGTCGAGGACTCGGCGCACCTCGCGGCGCTCGCCGCCGCCAAGCGCCAGGCCCGGGACCTCACCGGGCGCGATCGGCTGCGGACGGCCGTGCCGGAGACGGACGCGATCTTCGACGTGCTCGCCCGCCGGGGCGAGAACCTCGGGCACCACACGGTGCGGCTCCTGCGCCTGCTCGACGACTACGGCGCCGAGGAGCTGCGCGCCGCGGTCCAGGACGCCATCGCCCGGGAGGCCTTCGGCGCCGGCTCGATCGCCCACCTGCTCGCGCAACGCCGGCGCGCCCGCGGCCTCCCGCCCAAGGTCCCGGTCGACCTGCCCGACGATCCGCGCGTGCGGGACCTGCACGTCACCCCCCACCGCCTGGAGGACTACGATGCCCTCACCCACGCCGACCCCGACGACGACCCGTCCGAGTCCTGAGCTGGCGAGCGCGCTGCGCGCGCTCAGTCTGTGGCGGACCGCCGAGGATCTCGACGACTTCCTCGCGCGGGCGACGCGCGGGCGCTACGGCCCCGTCCAAGTCCTCGAGGAGCTCGCCCGCGCCGAGCTCGCCGAGCGGGCACGCAAGAGCGTCGAGGGGCGGCTCAAGCGCGCGCACCTCGGGCGCTTCAAGCCGATGGCCGACTTCGACTGGGCCTGGCCGAAGAAGATCGACCGCGAGACGGTCGAGCGGGTGCTCGGCCTCGAGTTTCTCCCGCGGGCCGAGAACGTGCTCCTCGTTGCCCCCCAAGGGCTCGGCAAGACCATGATCGCCAAGAACCTCGCCCACGCCGCCGTCCTCGCCGGCGCGACCGCCCTCTTCGTCACCGCCGCCGAGCTCCTGCTCGATCTCTCCAAGCAAGAGACCCCGCGTGCCCTCGAGCGGCGCCTCGCGCACTATGTGCGCCCGCAGCTGTTGGTCGTGGACGAGCTCGGGTATCTCTCCTACGACAATCACGCGGCGGACCTCCTCTTCCAGCTCGTCACCCGCCGCTACGAGCACCGCGCGCTGGTGCTCACCACCAATCTCCGCTTCGCCGACTGGAACACCGTGCTGCCGAATGCCACCAGTGCCACCGCCCTCATCGATCGCCTCACCCACCACGCCGAGATCATCGCCATCGAGGGCGAGAGCTACCGCAAGCGCGAGGCCGAGCTCGCGCGGCAGGCTCGCCGCCGTGGCCCGTGACGCCGCCGGCGTCGAGCCGCTGCCCGTCCTCGCCGCCGCCGCCGTCCCCAGCGAGGGCACGCGATGCCGCTGGCTCATCGACGGCCTCTGGAGTGCCGACGGCGTCGGCGTGATCGGCGGCGCCCCCAAGGGCGGCAAGACCTGGCTCGCCCTCGACCTCGCCGTCTCCGTCGCGACGGGCACCGCGGCGCTCGGCCGCTTCCCCGTGCCGCAGCCCGGACCCGTCCTCCTCTACGGCGCCGAGGACGCCCCCGCCGACCTGCGTGCGCGGCTCGCCGCGATCGCGACCGCCCGCGGCCGCGGCCTCGGCGATCTCGACCTCGGCCTGATCGTCGTGCCCAGCCTCCGCCTCGATGCCGCGCGCGATCGCGCCCGCCTCCGTGCCACCCTCGACCGCTATCGCCCGCGGCTCCTCCTGCTCGATCCGCTCGTGCGCCTGCACCGGATCGACGAGAACTCGGCCGGCGAGATGTCCGCGCTCCTCGGCGAGCTCCGCGCGCTCCAGCGCGCGTATCAGCTCGCTCTCGTCCTCGTCCACCACCTGCGCAAATATGCCGGCGCCCGCGGGGCGGACGGCCAGGCGCTGCGCGGCTCGGGGGACCTGCACGCCTGGGGCGACAGCAACCTGTATCTCCGCCGCCGCGATCGCCAGCTCGTCCTCACGATCGAGCACCGTGCCGCGCCCGCGCCGCCTCCGTGCCGACTCGAGCTCGCGACCGACCCGGTCCCGCATCTCCGCGTCGTCGATGCCGAGTCCGCTGCCGACCCACAGGCCGCGGCCGGCGTCGCCGATCAGATCCTCACCGCGCTCGCGGCGGCCCCGGTGCCGCTCAGCCGCGACGACCTCCGCGCCGCGCTGCGTACCCGCAATGCCACCCTCGGGGATGCGCTCATCCGCCTCCGCGCTGAGGGACGCATCGAGCGCTGCCCGGGCGGCTTCCGCCTCCGCCCACCGGCGCCGAGCGCGATTCCCGTACCCCCTCCTACCGCGCAACGGGAACGGAACACTGCGAGCTGACACGCACCGCGATGATCACGCTGCTACCCGAGCAGCGATGGGTCGGCGACCGGTCCAGAAAAGTGCGTTTCGTCGCGAGCGGCAACACACAGGACGGTTGAGCTGACGATCGGGCGTCACGCGGTGCGCCTGAATGACCTCCATCTCCCCACGGGCTTCACGACGATCGAGGACGTGCTGCGCTTCTGCATCGTGGACCTTGCTGTCGCTCCGCTCTCCCCTGAGTGGGACCAGGTGCTCAACGAGAGCTACCAGACATTCAAGGGCGACTGCGCGCCGCGCGGCCAGCGCTAGCGCCGCGCTCGCGTGCGCCCACGGAGACGCCGGCCCCGCGCGGTCGCCGTGCCTCGTCCCGCGAGCGGCTTCGCAGCAGCCGATGTAGTTCACGACGCGCGCAGCGGGACGACCTTCGCCGCTGGCGTGGCGCTGCTCCGGGTCCTACCTGTGCCGGTCGTAGAGCGCGGTCGCCACCCGCTCGGCAGGGGTCGTGCACCTCGCCGGGGCGTTGCGCCGTGAAGACCGGTCGTCGCGTCGAGCTTCCCGGCTGCCTCGCGCAGGTCGGCGTGGCTCACGATGTGGTAGCGGTCGAGCATCTGGCGTGACCGCCAGCCGACCAGCTGCATTGGCGACGCGTTCGGGCACGCCGGCCCGCAGGAGGTTGCGGACGGCGGTGCGGCGAAAGTCGTGTAGCACGCGGCCGGGGACGCCGGCTTTGCGGCACGCCGTCCCCCACGCCTTGCGGAACCCCCGGATCGGCTGGCCGTGCGCGCGGGAGAAGACGAAGGGGATGAGGCGGCCGAAGGCGCGCTCGCCCGTGACGGCGCGGCGCCGGTCGAGAAGTCAACGGGAACACCCGCCTCTCCCCCGTCTTGGTCGTGCCGGGGTCGAGGCGGATCTCGCCCCCCGCGAAGTCCACCTGCGTCCGGCGCGGCGGGCCACCTCGGAGCGCCACCGCCAGCCCGTGATGTCGAGGAATCGGTCGCTGCGGCTCGACTCCCGGACCGCATGCGCCTTGCCCGTTAGCGGGTCACGGGTTTGGCAACACACGCCGCACAAGATCGACAGGTCGGGTGGGCATGCCGCGTGGTGCGGGACCCGCGTTGGCCAGGAAGCGCCGATCCGACCTACGGCCCCAGCCGCGGACACACCGGCGGCTCGGGGCCGTCGGGACAGAGGAACACATCCCGACCCTCGGGGCTGTGCGTGTCGAACCACTCCCCGGTGACGGGATCGAGCAGCTCGCAGACCTCGTCGACGAAGTGGTAGCAGTCGAGCGTCCCGGGCAGGTAGCGCAGGTGGCCGCGGCAGTAGTCGAACACCCCGGATCGCAGGCTGGCGAAGGGGCGCCGCACACCCACCCAGCACGCGCCTACCTGTGGCGCCACGACCGGCCGCGATGCCGCCGCGCCCGCGGCCCCGGCGATCCCGGGCGCCGCGAGAACCAGCAGCGCCCACGTCGCCGCGGCGCACGACCGGCCTCGACGCCCCCCGGCACGCACGGGAGCGCGCCCTCAGATCGGCACGTCGTCGACGGCGTTCGCCGCCTGTCCGATGGCGTCGTTCACCGCGTTGCCGGCCACCGGAACGATCGAGATCACGGCCCCGGCGAGCCGCATGGGTACGCTCACGAGCTTCGTGAGGAGCACGAAGGCGAACGTGAGCGCAACGACCGCGGCGCGCTCTCTCGCGTGCTGGTGCATGCGCGATGCGTAGCGAGGCCCCTGGCCGGCGTCAATCGCCGCGCTCGCCCTGGAAACCCCCGGCACCTCGACCGCGCCCCGCCTCGCGCTACGATGCCGGGCGCATGATCGCGCACGGGCACACGAGCACGCCGGCGGCGCTCGCGGCCGTCCTCCTCTCGAGGGCTGCGGCAATGCCGCCGCCCCGGCCGTGCACTGTGGTGGTTTCGGACGCCCAGGACCTCCCGCAGGCCATCGCCCGCGTCCCGGCCGGCGCCGTCGTCTGCCTCGCCGCCGGCGAGTTCCGCCTCCGGCGTTTCCTCGCGATCGACCGCGACGACCTCACGCTGCGCGGCGCGGGCCCGGCGACCGTGCTCCGGCTCGAGGAGGGAAGCGAGAGCCCGGTCGTCGTGATCGGCGACGTTGCGCACGCCACGCCGCCGCGGGTCACCGCGAACGTGACCGTCGAGCATCTCCGAATCGTCGGCGGCGGCCGGGGCGGGAGCGAAGTCGAGCCGGCTCACCCCTACCTCACCAACAGCGCCATCGTCGTGCGCCGCGGCCACCACGTCCGCATCCGCCACGTGGCGGTCACCGCCTGCCGCAGCGCCTGTATCCTCACGGAGCGCGACAGCCGAGACGTCACGATCGAGCACAACCGCATCCGCGACGCCGTCTGGGACGGCATCTCGCTCAACCGGACGGCGAAGGCCCGGGTGCTGCACAACCGGATCCGCGACTGCACGGCCGCGGGCATCACCACCGAGCACCTGGAATCGAGCCTGATCGCGGAAAACGTGCTGCGCGCAAACCGCACGCACGGCATCTATCTCTCGGACTCCGTCCGCAACCGCATCGTCGGCAACCGCTTCGTCGGCAACGTCCTCTCCGGGGTCTTCCTCACCTGCGCGGTCGAGCGACGCGATCCGCCGGTGCGCTGCTGGCGCGACAGCATGAGCCGCGCGAACCTCTTCGCGCAGAACACCTTCGTGCAGAACCGTGTGGCGTTCATGGTCGCCCCCAACCGCGCGGCCGGCTGCCGCGGGAAGGGCTTCGTGCCCAACCGCTCCCGTGGCGACCGTTTCTGGCACAACTTGCCGCAGGCGCCCGCCGGCACGCGCGAGGGGGAATGCCTAACGTTCGCCGCCGCTCCGCTAGCCCCCGAAAGCAACAGCGCCCCGCTCAGGGAGAGCCGCTACGGGATGGGACCAAAGGGCACTATTCCGTTGGGCATGACGGCGAGCACGAACAGCCCCGTGGCACTCCCCCCGGGCACGGCGGTCCGGAAGCGGAGGCGGATCCGCTCGCCCGGAGCCATCGCGCGCACCTTCATCTGCTTGACGAGAGTGGTCGGTGTCGCCCCGTCGGTCGAGAGGTAGAAGGGCAGCACCGAGGCAGCCGCGCGGCTCACGCCGAGGTTGCGCACCGCGAAGCGCCCTTTGAGCCGACACGGCGGTGCGCCCGCAGGGCCTGCGCAGACCTGCTTGAGCGCAATCCAGCGACCCGCGACGTTCGCCCCCGCGAGGGCGAAGGTTCCCGTGCAGGTTTTGCTGGCATCGAGCGTAACCGTCGAGCTGCCGTTCGTCGTGCAGTTCCAGCCCACGAAATACGATCCGGGCGCGGGAACGGCACTGAGCGTCACGACAGTCCCACGCGGAAACGTCGCCGCGCAGGTTGCGCCGCAGTCGATGCCGGGTGGATCGCTCGTCACGGTCCCCGAGCCGGCCCCGAACTTCACGACGTTCAGCGTGACGGGGAACGTGGTAAAGTTCGCCGTGCACGTCTTCGCCACGTCGAGCGTGACGCTGCCGCTCGAGCACCCCGGGTCTCCGCTCCAGCCGACAAAGGTCGAGCCGGGCGTCGGTGTCGCGTTGAGCGTCACCACGGTGCCCAAGGGAAAGCTCGAGCTGCACGTGGCGCCGCAGTCGATCCCGGCGGGCGTGCTCGTGACCGTGCCCGAGCCCGTGCCCGCCTTCGTCACCGTGAGGGGGACCATGACCTCGAACGTCGCGGTGCACCGCTTGTTCGAATCCATCGTGACGGCGCCGTCCGTGCAGTCGGGATCGCCGCTCCAGCCCGCGAAGACGGAGCCGGGATCGGCCGTTGCCGTCAAACTGACGGCGGCGCTGAACGGGAACAGCGTCGAGCACGTGGCGCCGCAGTCGATCCCGGCGGGGGTGCTGGTCACCCTCCCCGTGCCCGTGCCGGCCTTGGTGATTTCGAGCGTCGCGAAATCCCCTTCGTAGCGCGCGAGCGCGAAGTCGCCGTCGACACCACCAGCAGCCACGAGCGCCCCGTCGGGCTGAAGGGCCAGTCCTCCCGCCTCCGCATCCGTCCCGATCGGGGTCACGACCCGACCCGCGGCGCCGAAGATCGGATCGAGCGTTCCGTCGGGTGCATAGCGGGCGAGCGCAAACGCCGTCTGGTTCGTGACCTTGTTTCGACCCGCCGCGACGAGCTTGCCGTCAGGTTGAATCACGAGGGCCGAGGCCGCCGCGTCGTCGCCGGCGAAGTCGGTGACCACCCGGCCGCACGTCCCGAAGGTCGTATCAAGGCTCCCGTTCGAATTGTAGCGGGCAAGCGCGAAATCGCCGCTCGAGACGCCCGCCGCCACGAGCTTGCCGTCGCTCTGGAGCGCCACCGTGAAGGCCACGTCGGTTCCGTGGAAATCACCGCCCGTCTGCGTACAGCTGGAAGGATTGCCGACGAAGACGGGGCCGAAATCTGTGACCACCTGCCCGCTCGTGCCGAAGTTCGAATCCAGCGTGCCATCGGTCGCGTAGCGCACGAGCGCAAAATCAAGGCTGCCGGCGGCTGTGGACACGCCCGCCGCGACGAGCTTCCCATCGGGCTGGATGACCAGACCGAACGCCTCGTCCTGCCCGCCGAGATCGGTGAGCACCTTCCCGCCGGTGCCGAAGCCCGAGTCGAGCTGGCCATCGCTCCCGTAGCGGGCGAGGGCGAAGTCGGCGACGCAGATGCCGGGGGGATTGTTGCCACAATCGCTGTCGGCTTGACAGCCGCGTCCGTTGTTCGTTCCCCCGACGCACACGCGCCGCTCGCCCGCCACCACGATCTTCCCGTCGCTCTGGACGGCGACGGCGAAGGCCTCGTCATCCCCACCGAAGTCGGTCACGACGCGCCCGCCGCTTCCGAAGCTGAGATCGAGGCTGCCGTCTGCGTCGTAGCGGGCAAGCGCGAAGTCCGCGAGGCAGACGCCGGGGGGAGTGCCACCACAATCGCTGTCGACCTGACAGCGCTCTCTGTCGTTCGTTCCCCCGACGCACGCCCGCCGTTCCCCAGCGGCGAGAAGCTTGCCGTCGCTCTCGAGCGCGAGCGCCCAGGCAACGTCGTCGCTCGAGATGCATTGCCCACCCAAGCAGTCGTCATGCGACTTGCACGACTGCCCGTGTCGCGGCCCACCGAAGCAACGGTTCCCGCCAAAATCTGTCAGCACCTCACCGGCGGTGCCGAACGCAGGGTCGAGGCTCCCGTCGGTATTGTAGCGGGCGAGGGCGAAGTCGGCGCTCCCCCCTGTGGTCGATCGCCCTGCCGCGACGAGCCTTCCGTCGGACTGCCGCACGAGGGCAAAGGCCGCATCGCTGCCGGCTCCGAAATCGGTGATGACGACGCCCTTCGTCCCGAAGCTCGGATCGAGGTCCCCCGGGAAGGGGTACCCCGGCCCGGGGTGGAGCGAGACGACCAGCAAGAGGAGCACCGCAAGCGCGCCCGGCACTCCATCGAACACGCGCCTACCGAAGGCTGAACACCGCATCACCACCTCCACCCGACCGTCTGGCGAAGCGCCGTATTGTGGCGACTATTCCCGATCCATCCCCAATAATCGGCCGCTTCGGCTCCCAGCTTTAGCGATCAAGTATTCCCCGTCACGGCAAATGCTTGACGGGCGGCCGACCAGCGTCCCCCACAACCTACGATTTCTGCCTGCGGCAACTGCCTGCTTAGCAAACTCGGCGCCAAGGGAAGATCGGTGGCGCCCACCGCCGCTACACCGGCAGTCCGCCGGTCGCCGCCCGCGTCGATCCGTCGCGCTGATACGCGGCGATCGTCCGCTGCGCGATGCGCCACTGGTGGACCTCGTCCGCGCCGTCGGCAAAGCGCGCCCAGCGCGCGTGCAGCGCCATGCGCGCCAGCGGCGTGTCGAGCGAGTAGCCGAGGGCCCCGTGGACCTGAATGGCGCGGTCGATGATGCGGTTGAGCGCGCCCGCGACGAAGTGCTTGGCCATCGACACCTCGCTGCGGAAGTCCTCGCCCCGGTCGATCTTGTAGGCGGCGTGCAGCACCATGAGCTTCGCCTGGTAGAGCTCCATTGTCGAGTCGGCGATCATCCACTGCACCCCCTGCTTCTCGGCGAGCAGCGAGCCGTGCGCGAAGCGCTTGAGCGCCCGATCGACCATCATGTCGAGGGCGACCTCCGCCTGCCCGATCCAGCGCATGCAGTGCGCGAGCCGCGCGGGGCCGAGCCGCGCCTGGCCGAGGAGGTGGCCCTGGCCGCGCTGGCCGAGGATGTTCTCGGCGGGCACGCGCAGGTTCTCGATGCGGATCTCGGCGTGGTTGTGGTGTCCGGCCATGGTCTGCACGTCGCGCACGACCGTCCAGCCTTTGGCCGGCAAGTCCACAAGAAACGCCGTGTTCGCCGCCTGCGGCACCTCGGGGTGGTCCTCGGTGCGCGCGATCAGGATCGCAAAGCGCGCCCCGCTCGCGCCGGAAATGAACCACTTGTGCCCGTTGATGACCCAGTGGTCGCCCTCGAGCACGGCGCGGGTCTGGATGAGGGTCGGGTCGGAGCCCGCGACCTCGGGCTCGGTCATCGCAAAGCAGGAGCGAATGGCGCCTTCGCAGAGCGGCCGGAGGTACTTCTCCTTCTGCGCCGGCGTCCCCCAGTGGAGCAACGTGTGCATGTTGCCCTCGTCGGGCGCCTGCGCGTTGAGGGCGTAGGGGCCGAAGGTCGACTTCGCCGCCTCGGCCGACACCGCGGCCATGGCGACGTGCCCGAGCCCCATCCCGCCGTACTCCTTCGGCATGTGCGGCAGCCAGAGGCCGCGGTCGCGGGCCGCGGCGCGCATCGCGACGATCGACTGGATGAGGAAGCGGCGGTCGCCTTCGCGCGCAGCGATCTCGGCCTCGGCCGGGCGAACCACCTCGGCGATGAATTCTCGCACCCGCTGGCGGAGCGCCTCGATCTCGGGGGGGAACGTGAAGTCGATGGCCATGGCGCCGATCGTACGGTCGATCGCCCCGCCCTGACAACCCGCTCGCGAACGCTGGTAACTCCGTGCCCCGTCGACGCCCATATCTCCGCGACGATGTCGCGCGCAGCGCTCGCCGCCGTCCTCCTCGTCCTCACGGGCGCGAGGCCCGCGCACGCGCTCTTCCACATCTCCGTGATCGACGAGATCGACGCCCGGGCCGGCGGGAATCCCAACGAGCAGTACGTGCAGATCCGGATGCTCGCCGGATTCCAGAACCGGGTCGCCCACGCCCGGATCGCGGCCTTCGCCTGCGACGGATCGTTCGACCGGGTGCTGATCGAGCTGCCGCACGACGTCCCGAACCAGGGCACCGGCCTCCGCTGGATCGCGGCGACTTCCCCGGCTGCCACCGGCGGCATCGCCCCCGACTTCACCATCCCGGCGGGCATCCCCACGAGCTGCGGCATGATCTGCTGGGGCGCCCCCGGCATCCTGCCGCCCAACCCGCCGACCTGGGACGCGACCAACCCCGCCAACTACGTCGACTGCGTGGCCTACGGGGGTTTTACGGGCACGCCGCCTCCCAAGAGCGGGACGCCGACGCCGCTCCCGCCCGGCGACGGCACCCGTGCGCTCGTGCGCATCGCCGACACCGACGACAACGCCGCCGACTTCGCGCTCGCCTGCCCGCATCCGACGAACAACGCCGGCCAGACCGGCACGCTCCCCGGCTGCACGCCGACCACCACGACCACGACGACGCTGCCCCCGCTCGGCGGCTGCCCGAGCCCCGCGGCGGCCGCGGCCGTGCGCGCGCAGATCGCCGCCGCCTGCCCCTGCGCGGCGGCAGCGAGCCATCGCGCCTACGTGCAGTGCGCTGCGGGGGTGATCCGCACGGCCCTGGGCGCGGGCACGCTTCTGCGCTCCTGCAAGGGGGTCGTCAAACGGTGTGCGGCCGGCTCGACCTGTGGCCGGCCGGGCCTCGTCGCCTGCTGCCGCGTGACGGCGTCGGGAGCGCGGAAGTGCGGCGTGAAGCGCCGGGGTGCCTGCCGCGCGCCGAGGGGCGGCAGGCTCTGCCCCGAGACTCCGAGCACCTGCTGCGAGATCTGTGGCGCGCCGCGGTGCGCGGTGAGCTCGACGGGCACCCCGCTGCCGCGGCCCACGACCACGACGATTCCCCTGCCTGGGTACTGATCCGGCCGGGGGTGGCCGCGTAGCTCCGTCGCTGCGGACGCTCGCAACCTCCGCCGCGGTCATTTTGCCCATTGACCAGGGCGCTTCGTACCTCCTACGGTACGAACCAGAGGTGCGGCGAGGGGCGAACTGTACGCCGGTGACGAAGGGCCACAGCGCCGGCGCGGGCAGTGACACTTCCAGCGACGCCGTCCTGGACGGCAAGGAGGGTACCATGAAGAGACACGACCGAAGGAGCGCGCAGGGGCCGTGGCTCCTGCTCGCGGCGGGGGCTTTCGTCGTGGCGACGACGCCCGCGTGGGCCGGCAAGCCGCCGCCGACAACGCCCGGACCCGGGCAGCACTTCGATTGCAGCGACGGCGGCACGACCTCGTGCGCGACCGACGACAGCGGCTGCGTTTCGAACACCAAGAACCACATGAAGTGCTCGAGCGCCATTGCGAAGGCGTTCGCGAAGGCGGTCGGCACCGTCATCAAGTGCCACTCGAAGCAGGCGCAGGCACGGTTCAAGGGAACCGATGCCTCCACGGCCGACGCGGCCGAGGAGACCTGCGAGCAGACGGGCCCGGCCTCGGCCAAGGGGAAGCTCGATGCGGCGCTCGCGAAGGCCGCGCCGCTCTGCGACCCCGTCCAGATCAGCAACGCACAGCTCGAGGAGTCGGTGCTTTTCGGCAACAGCTCCCTCTCGCTCGACGGCCAGAACGGCGGCATCTTCTGCGACTCCGCGTCGCAGGCGCTGATCGGCGGGGACGAGACCGGGTGGGTTCCGAGCAGCGCGGACTCCCTCAAGTGCGAGCAGACGGTCGGCAAGATGATCTCCAAGCTCGTGGCCGCGTCGCTCAAGTGCCACGACAAGATGAACACGTCCTTCTTCAAGGGAAAGGACTTCGACGAGGAGTCCTGCGAGGAGACGAACCCCTCGCAGAAGGGCGCGCTCGACAAGTACAACCAGCAGCGCGACAAGCTGCTCGCGCTGGGCATCTGCCCGCCGTGCCTGAACAGCCAGGCGTTGCTCGACGCGCAGTCCGCCAACGTGCTCTCGCAGCTCGACTCGGCGAACTCCGTCGCGTATCCGTGCAACCTCGGGCCGTGAGCGGCGGGGAGCAGCGGAGCTGACGAACCAGGGGGGCGGGGCGACGGCCTCGCCCCCTCGCCGTCGCTGCGCTGGCACACCGTGTGCCGCCCGCGCGCAGCACGCACCGCGGCCCGACGTCGCGTCGGCCCCCCCATGCTGGCACGCCGCTTGCGCCAGAGGCCCCGTCATGGGGCATCCGAGTCACGCCACGGCGCTGGTCGCGCGCCGCTACCTCGAGCACGGGTTCCTCGACGCGGCGCTGCGCCTCTTCCTGCGCCACCCCGCGGCGATGGCCGCGGGCGATTGGACCCGCCTCGTCGAGCAGCTCATGGCGCGCGGGCGCATCACCGACGCCGTCCGCGCCTGCGCGGCGGGCGGCGTGCCGCTGCCGCGCGAGCGGCTGCTCGCCCTCGGCGACGCGCTCCTCAAGCGACGGGACTTCGAGGGCACGGCCCGCTTCTACGAGCTCGCCGGCGCCGACCGGGCGCGCTGGGCCCGGCTGGTCGACGGGCTCACCGCGCTGCCTACTCAGGAGCGCCGCGCCCTCGAGCTGGCCCACCGCCACCTCGTCCCCGACGCCGCCGCAGGGCCGCTCGCCGCCGCGAGCTGAGCGCCACCCGCTCGGGCGCTCCCCGCGTCCCGGGGCGCCGTGTATACTCCCGCCGCTCTCATGCGGGGGGTTGCGCGCGCGCTGGTCCGCTACCGGGCCGCCGTCCTCGGGCTTGCGGCGCTCGTGACGCTCCTCCTCGGGACGCGCGCCGCCCATGTGCGCGTCGAGGGCGGCCTCGAGAACCTGCTCCCGGCAGGCGACCCCGAGGTCGCGTACTACGCCGAGGTGCGCAAGGTCTTCGGCAGCGACGACGTGGGGGTGGTCGGCGTCCGCGCCGACGACGTGCTCGCGCCCGCGACGCTCGCGAAGATCGCGCAGGTGACCGACGCGCTCGCGCACATCGAGGGCGTCGAGCACGTGCTGAGCCTCACCAACGCCGTCGACCCCGCCGCCGACGTCTTCGCTCCGCCGCGGCTCCTGCCGCACATCCCGCCGAGCCCGGAGGAGATCGCCGCGCTCCGGCAGAAGCTCGCGACGACGCCGCTCTACCGGCGCAACCTGGTCGCCGAGGACTTCCGCGGGGCGGCGATCAACGTCTTCTTCAAGCCCCTCACCGACGCCGAGTACGCCGACCTCGGGATCGACGCCCGCATCGCCGCCGTGCTCGCCGCCGCCGGCGGCCCCGAGCGCTTCTACTACACGGGCGCCGCGCACGTGAAGCAGGCGGCGGTAACGCTCATGCGGCGCGACCTCGCGCGCTTCACGCCCTGGGCGCTCGCCGTCATCGTGCTCGTGCTCGGGCTCTCGTTCCGCACCAAGCGCGGCGTCCTCCTCCCGCTCCTCGCCGTCCTCGTGGCGCTCCTCTGGACGCTCGGCATCCTCGTGCTCGCCGGCCGCGCGATCACGATCGGCACGTTCGTCCTGCCGCCGCTCCTCCTCGTGGTCGGCAGCTCCTACGCCATCCACGTGATGGCGCGCTACTACGAGCAGGTCGATGCCGGCGTCGCGCGGACGGAGCTCGTCGTGCGCGCCTTCGAGCGCGTGGGGCTGCCGCTCACCATCTCGGCGCTGATTACGGCCATCGGCTTCGGCGCGCTCATGGTCAATCGCATTCCCGCGATCTGGGAGCTCGGGTGCTTCGCGGTCGTGGGCGTGCTCTGCCTGCTCGTCACCTGCCTGCTCGTCCTTCCCGCGGCGCTCGCGAGCCTGCCGGCGGAGCGGCGCGGGCCGCGCGCCGCGCCCCGGGCGGTGGTGCGCTGGCTCGCGGCGCTCGGGCGGGTCGTCTACGGCTCGCGCCGCGCGGTCTTCACGACCGCCGGCGCCGTCGCCTGCCTCGCGCTCCTCGGGGCGTGGCGCATCCGCGTCGACGCCGACTTCCTCCAGGCCTTCAGCCCTCGCTCCGAGGTGCGCCAGGCCAACGAGATCATCAACCGCGAGATCGTCGGCAGCAATCCGTTCTATATCGTGGTCGAGGGAGAGGAGCCCGGCCTCCTCCGGCGCTGGGAGGTCCTCAAGGCGATCCGCGACCTCGAGCGCTTCGTCGAGACCCTGCCCGGCATCACCTCGTCGATTTCGCTGGTGGACTACCTGGAGCTGCTCGAAAGTGGGCTCGCCCGCGCCGGCGCGGGCGATCTCGTGGTCGACGACCAGGGCCGCCTCGTCCCCGCGCCCATGCCGCCGAGCTTCTGGGACGATCCCCGCGGCCTCGAACCGCTGCTCGCCATGGTGAGCGCGAGCCCGGCCACGTTCCGTGCCGTGGTAACCCCCGACTTCCGCCGCGCGAACATCCTCGTGCGCACGAGCCTCTCCGGCTCGCGGCGCATCGAGGAGACCCTCGCGCGCATCCGCGCCTACATCGCCGAGCACTTTCCCGCGCGCATTCCCGTGCGGCTCACCGGCAGCCTCGTGCTGCTCACCGGCACGACCTCCGACATCGTCGCCGGCCAGATCGAGAGCCTCGCGCTCGCCCTCGGCACGATCTTCGCCGTGATGGCGCTCATGTTCCTGTCGGTCAAGATCGGCGCGGTCGCGATCCTGCCGAACGTGCTGCCGATCGTGATCTTCTTCGGCGTGATGGGCTGGCTCGGCATCCAGCTCAACTTCGGGACGAGCCTGATCGCGGCGATCTCCTTGGGGCTCGCCGTCGACGCCACCGTGCACTACATGGCGCGCTTCAATCTCGAGCTGAAGGGCGAGACGGATCAGCTCGCCGCCATCCGCCGCGCGCTCGAGACCGTGGGCGTGCCGATCGTGTTCACGACCGCCGCGCTCTGCCTGGGGTTCCTGGTCTTCGCGCTGTCGAGCTTCGTCCCCATCCAGGATTTTGGCGTGCTCGCCGGGGTCACGATGGCCGCCTCGCTCGGCACGAACCTCGTCGTGCTGCCGGCGCTGCTCGCCACGACCAAGATCATCACGCTGTGGGACCTGCTCACCGTGAAGCTCGGCCGGGACCCGACTCGTACGATTCCGCTCTTCGCGGGGCTGCGGCCGAGCCAGGCCCGGGTGGTGGTGCTGATGGGCAAGGTGCGGCGCTTTGCGCCCGGCGAGACCATCATCCGCCAGGGCGAGCCGAGCGACGCCATGCACATGATCATCGACGGCACCGCCGAGGTGTGGCTCCGCGATGGCGACATGCGCCGGCGCATCGCCGAGCACCACCGCGGCGACGTGATCGGCGAGATGGGCCTCGTGCGCCGCGGGCTGCGCAGCGCGGACGTGGTCGCCGCCGACGAGGTCGAGGTGCTCACCGTCGACGAGACCTTCCTCCGGCGCATCCAGCGCCGCTATCCGCGCATTGCGCTGCGCGTGTTCCTCAACTTGACGCGCATCCTCGCCGACCGCCTCGAGGAGAGCAACCGCCGGCTGCTCGTGGCCGACGCAGCCGAGCCGCCGGCGTAGCGCGTCAGCGGGGCCGGCCCGCGCTCGCGAAGAACGGCCGCGGGTCGATCGGCTCGCCCCCCCACCAGCGGCCGTCGCGCGGCCGCACCATCACCTGGAAGTGGAGGTGCGGCGCGCGGCGCTGGGCGTTCCCGGTCGTCCCGACGTAGCCGATCACCTCGCCGCGCACGAGGCGCGTGCCCTTGCGGATCCCCGCGCGATAGGCGGCGAGGTGCGCGTAGTAGTAGACGAAGCGCTCGCTCGGATCGGTGGCGTAGAGCGTGAGGCCGCCGCGGCGGTTGCGATGCAGGCGCAGCACCCGGCCGTCGTCGGCGGAGAGCACCGGCGTGCCGCGCGGGGCGAGGATGTCGACGGCGCCGTGGATGCGCGCGCCCCCGTCGCGCGGCGCGCCGAAGTCGTCGGGCACGTCCGCCGGCGCGACGCCCGCCACCGGCACCATGAGCCGCCGCGCGCGCAGGGCGTCGCGCACCTGCGCCTCCCGCCCGCGCACGAGCGCGCAGCCCGCGACGAGGAGCATCGCGAGCGTGCGGGCCCCAGCGGCGCGGGCGATCACGGCGCGGTCGCGAGCACGCCCGTCGCGCAGCGCTCGCCGATCCAGACGACGGCCGTCTGCCGGCCCCGCGGCGGGCGTGCGAGCGCGAAGCGGTCGCCGCGCGCGCGGAGCACGAGCGTCCCGTCGGACTCGGGCGCCACGACGGCGTCGTGCACGCCCACCGCCCGCCGCCCACCCGGCGGCAGCACGCGATCCTCGAAGCGGTAGACGCCCCGCTGGTGCGCCCAGTACTCGTGCGCGACCGTGGCGCAGAGCACCTCGCCCGCGTCGTCGCGGACCGCGAGCCGGACGTCGTCGACGAGCGGGTTCGCCTCGGCGAACGGCGCCGCGGGCAGCACGGCTTCGAGGCGGAGCCGCGCCGTGCCGCGGCGTCCTGGGACGAGGCTCGCGCGGCGAACCGTCAGCACGGCCCCGCCGGGGCAGCGCCCGCAGCGCTCGGGGGCAGCGGCCGCGGACGGCCCGGGTGGCGCGCTCGGCGCAGCAGCGCCGTGCGCCCGGCCGGCGCGGCGGGCGCAGCCGGCCAGAGCCAGCAGCGCGAGCCCCGCGGCAAGGCAGACGAGGCGACGAGCGGTGGGCACGCGGTTTCCCTCCTGCCGCCTCTTCGCGCCCCCCGTCAACTGCGCGCGTCGGCCCGACCTTTGACGGCCGCGTCGGGCCGGGGTAGCAGGCCAGGGATGCACTGCGCGCGTCCCGCCCTCTGGGCGGCCGTGCTCGCCCTCGCCGGCTGTCGCGGCGTGCGCGTCGAGCCGCCCTTCGGCCCGACGTCGCGGGAGGCCGCCCTCGCCGCGGGCCGCGAGACCTACGAGCGGGCGTGCGCCGCGTGCCACGGGGTGAGCGGCCACGGCGACGGCCCGGTGGCGCGGACGCTCGTCGAGCCGCCCGCGGACTTGACCCGGCTCGCCGCGCGGCACGGCGGCGTCTTTCCCCGCAGCCTCGTCGCCGACACCGTGACCGGCGCACGACCCGTGCCCGCGCACGGCACGCGCGCGATGCCGGTGTGGAGCCTCCGGCTGGCACCGCGCAGCGGGGCCACCGCCGCAGCCGCGCTCCACGTCCGCCAGCGCCTCGAGCAGCTCCTCGACTATCTCGAAAGCATTCAGGAGACGGCTCCTACGCCCGCGCCGCCGGGAGCGTCACCGTAAAGCACGACCCCACGCCGGGCGTGCTCGCCACCGTGATGCGGCCGCCCATGAGATCGACGAGCCGCTTCACGATGTGGAGCCCGAGCCCGACGCCGCTGTAGCGGCGCGTCGACGACCCGTCGATCTGCCGGAACATCTCGAAGATGATCGAGACGTGCTCGGGGGCGATGCCGATGCCCGTGTCGCGGACTTCGAGCACGAGGGTGTCGGCGTCGTACTCGGCCGTCACCGCGACCCGGCCGCGGGCGGTGAACTTGAGCGCGTTGCCGACGAGGTTCTTGAGGATCGTCTTCACCTTGACGCCGTCGACGACGACGGGCGCCCCACCCACCCGGTCGTGCCAGTCGACCGCGACCTCGGCCGGGACCAGCGGCTCGACCTCGCGCCGCAGCTCGGCGAGGAGCCGGCCGACGTCGAGGGGGGCGGGCCGGACCACCTCGCGACCCATCTCGAGCCGGCCCATGTCGAGCGTCGCGTTCACGAGATCGGTGAGCTCGGCGGCGCTCTGCTGGATGCGCGCGACCATCTCGTTCCACGACGGCGTCGGGGAGCCGGCGGCGGCATCGGCCAGCATCTCGGCATAGCCGGAGATCACGTTGAGCGGCGTGCGCAGCTCGTGCGACATGGTGGCGACGAACTCCGACTTGAGGCGGCTCGCCGCCTGGAGGTCGGCGATGAGCCGCCCGTTCTCGAGCGCGATCGCGCTCGCGTGCGCGATGCCGAGCGCGAGCCGCCGCTGGCGGCGGGAGAAGGGGCCGGTGCGCTCGCGATAGCCGTTTACCAGCACGCCGATGATCTTCTCGCCGCGGGCGATGGGTGCGTAGAGCGCCGAGGCGGCTTCGGTGCGCCGCATGAGCGCCGCCGGCACGAGCGTGCCCGTCGAGGCGTCGGGAATCTCGACGAGCGTGCCGGGCTGGAACCGCTCGAGCAGCGGCAGGCTCTCCGGGGCGAACTCGAGCTGCGCCAGCTCGGTGCGCACCTCGGGCCGGGAGCCGACGTTGGCGGCGAGCCAGTAGACGCCGCGGCGCTCGTCGAAGAGAAACGTGCTGCTCCAGTCGCAGCCGAGCGCCTCGACCGCAAGCCGGTTGACCCATTCGACGATGTCCGGGCGATCGAGGTGCGCGCCGAGCGTCTCGCCCACCCGCACGAGCGTCTCGGCGATCTCGGCCTCCTCGGTCTGCCAGGCGGTGCGGCGAAACGCCTCGAAGCGCGAGCGGTCGAGGAAGAACGCGCCGCAGACCGAGGCGGTGGCCCCGGCCACGAGGGCGACGAGCGGGATGCTCGGCACGTCGTCGGCGATCGCGAAGCGGGGAAGCGCCGCGGCGAAGCTCGCCACGGGGAGCAGCGCGGCGAGGATCTGCGCCGTGACGCCCCAGGGCAGGAGCACCGCCACGAGGTTGAGGACGCAGAGGAGCACCATGGCGACGCGCTCGGCGTGCGCGCCCACGAGCGCGTGGTAGCCGATGATCTGGGCGGCGAGGGCCCCCACGGCGATGCCGCCGAGCAGCCCTGGTGCGCGCCGGAGGCGGGGCAGCCGGCAGAGCCCGACGGTGACGATACCCGTCACCACTTCGCTGCCGTAGAAGAGACGCGCCGTGGCCGCCCGCTCGGGATGCCCGCGCATCTCGAGCACGGTGCCGAGGCCCATGAAGACGGCGAAGAGGATCACCGCCAGGTCGAGCCGCTGGCGGAGCACGGACGCCGTCTCCGCGCGATACGCCTCGCGCAGCGCCCCCTCCTCGGCGGCGTCCCCGGTCTTCGAGGGCTCTCGTCGCGGCGTATCGGTCATCGGAACCCGGTCGCAGCAGGCCGTCTCTCATGGTCGTCACCCTTGGGCCTGGACTTTAGTGCCGGCCTCGCCGCTTCTGGCGGCAATGCCGCCCGGCCTGGCAAGGCTGCACGACGCGCGCGAGCCCCGGTCCAAAAAGAGCCCCCCCCGGGGCAGGGCATGGCGGCATCCGGCTTGCAACCGCGCGCGGCGTGACACGCAGATCCCGGCGGCACGCCCTCGCCCTCCTCTGCGCGCTCGCGGCGCTGCCCAGGGTCGGGCGCGCCGCCGGCCGCGCGCCCTGCCCTGCGTCGGCCCTGCGGTTCCTCGCCGATCCCGGCACCACCTCGCTGCTTGCCGCGACCCGCACCAGCACCCGCGATGCGCTCGTGATCGACGGCCCCGCCGTCACCGTCGAGTCGAGCACCGGCGACTGCGGGCCCGCGCAGGCCAAGCTCCGGCGCGCGAAGGGCGTCGTGCTCATCCACGCGCGCTGGGCGAGCTGTCCCGACGTAACGGGCCCGGTGCGGCTCACGGCGCGGATCGTGAACGGGTGCACGCTGCTCAAGGGCATGCTGCGCGTCGGGCAGCACCGGCCGCGGCGCGTCCGGGCGACGCGCTCGACGTGCGGCGACCGCTACGTGGATGCGGCCGCCGGCGAGCAGTGCGAGCCGCCCTCGACGGCCATTTGCGACGCCTTCTGCCACCTGATCGGATCGCCCGACGTCCGGCAATGCCCGCCCGGCCAGGTGTCGTGCAGCGGGCTCTGCGTCGATCTGCGCTCGGATGCGGCCAACTGCGGCGCGTGCGGTCGGGCGTGCCCCGGCGCCCCGAACGCAGCGCCCCGTTGCGTGGCGGGAGTGTGCCAGGTCGCGTGTCGGCCCGGCTTCGGCGACTGCGACGGCAACCCGGCCAACGGCTGCGAGACGGACCTCACGAGCGACGCCGCCCACTGCGGGACGTGCGACAGCGCTTGTCCCGCCTTCCCGAACGCGACCCCCGCATGCTCGGGCGGCCGGTGCACCTCGACGTGTGCGCCGGGCTTCGGCGACTGCGACGGCAACCCGGCCAACGGCTGCGAGACGGACCTCACGAGCGACGTCGCCCACTGCGGGAAGTGCACGCTCGCCTGCATCGGCAGCGTCACGACGACCGCGACCTGCCAGGGCGGCACCTGCCAGTATGCCTGCACCAACCCCGGCCCGGGGCAGGTGATCTGCGGCAAGAGCTGCGTCGACACCAACACCGACGCGCGCAACTGCGGCGGCTGCCGCAACCCCTGCCCGCCGGGGCAGGTCTGTACCAATGGCACTTGTGCCTGCGGCGGGAACCTCACGCTCTGTAGCTCGCGCTGCACCGATCTCGCCACGGACCCGGCCAACTGCAGCCAGTGCGGTCACGCCTGTCCGCCCGGCGACTCGTGCGACAACGGGTATTGCGCCTGCGATGCGCCGAAGAAGGTGTGCAGCGGGGTCTGCTCGGACCTCACGCGGGACGTGAACAACTGCGGCAAGTGCGGGTTCGTCTGTCCGCCGGGCGACTCCTGCGTCCTCGGGAAGTGCGTCTGTCCCCAGCCCAAGGTCCTCTGCAGCGGCCGCTGCGTCGACACCAACACCGACGCCACGAACTGCGGCCACTGCGGCACGATCTGCGCCCCGGGCTTCACGTGCAGCGCCGGGCGCTGCATCTGCGCGGAGGGCCGCGACGTCTGCGACGGCCGGTGCACGAACCTCGACACCGACCGCAACAACTGCGGCCGCTGCGGCACGAAGTGCGCCGCGTTGGAGATCTGCGAGCGCGGCGCCTGCACCTGTCCCTCCACCTACCAGGTGTGTCGGGGCGTGTGCGTGAACCCGCAGAGCGACCCGGCCAACTGCGGGGGCTGCGGCCGCGTGTGCGCGGCCGGCACGAGCTGCGTGCAGGGCCACTGCCGCTGAGCCGCAGCGCCGGGCCCCGGGGCGTGGTATCGTGGAGGTTGTGCGCACCGCCGGTGCCGTCGCTGCGGGGATGCTCGTGCTGCTCGCGGCCTGCGAAGGGCTGCGCCACGACGCCGCCACCCGCTACCAGGGCATGCTCCTCGACGCGCGGGACTTGGGCGCGGTCGAGCTGGCACGCGTCACCGCAGCCGACCCCGCCGTGCGCGCCTACGTCGCCGCGCACGGGCGTCCCGACTTCCTCCTCGTGCCCGACGCCAGCGACGTGGAGCTCATCTACTACCTCCCCTCGGTGCTCGCCCATTTCCACCGCCCGGCGCCCGACGCCCCGAGCGCGCTGGGCGTGCTCTCGCCGCTGCCCGACGGCGTCCTCAACCTCCTCCCGCGCGACATCCGCGCCGGCACCCCGACGCCGAGCCCCGAGAATCCCATCACCAACTGCTGGACGGTCGCGATCGGCACGACCACGTGCCGCACGTGCTGCTCGGGCACCCTCGCCTGCCAGACGGACTGCCGCGAGCCGGCTCCGAAGTAGCAGCGCTGCGAGCCTCGCAGGCGCGCACGACTTTCTTGCGGGTGGCCTTGCCGGAGACCGCGCGCGCGGCCGGCGGGCGTGCCGACGCATCGGCCGCCCCGCCGGGGATTTGCCGCGCACTTCGTGGGTGAGAGCCGGCGGCACCCTCCTTGCTCCGCGCGACCGGCGTGCAATTCCCGCGCGGAGGGCGCCGATGGATTCCGGGGGGACGTACGTCGCGGCGATCGTCGTCCTGACGCTCGTGCTGCTGCTTGCCTATCTCTGAGGCCGCGGGTTACTCCGCCGGGCGGGTCGCCTCGGCGTCGATCACGACCGCCACGTCGTCCCCGACCACGACACCGCCCCCCTCGAGCACCCGGTTCCACACGAGGCCGAAGGCCTTGCGGTCGATCGTGGTCGTGGCGTGCACGCCGGCACGAAGGTTCCCCATCGGATCCTTGACGGGCGGGGTGGGCCCCTCGACGTCGAGCACGACTTCCTTGGTGACGCCGTGGAGCGTGAGGTCGCCGACGAGCTTCCAGTGCCCGTCGCCCAGCTTCTCGGCCCGCGTCGACCGGAACGTGATCGTCGGATAGCGCGCGACGTCGAGGAAGTCCGTGCTGCGCAGGTGCTCGTCGCGCTTGGCGACGCGCGTATCGACGCTCGCCGCGTCGATGGTGGCCTCGACCTTCGACTTGCCGAGGTCGGCCGGATCTTCCTCGACCGTCCCCGTCACCTTGTCGAACGTCCCGCGCACGGTGCTCACCATCATGTGCCGCACGGCGAACTCGACGCTCGTGTGGTTGGGGTCGAGCGTCCAGGTGACGGCTGGGGCGGTGGAGGCAGCGGCGATCGTGAGCGCGAGGGCCGCGAGGCAGTGCATGGGCGCCGGAGCTACGCGGCCGGCCGAGGCGAGTCAAGCCGTTGCCCGGCGACCCTTCCGTCGCACGGCTGTCTCGCCGATACTAGGAGCCCGATGCCAGGGGAGGACGCGGAGCGCGCGCGGCTCGCCGAGGACGCGCGGCGGGAGAAGAACTGGAAGCGCTGGGGCCCCTACCTCGCCGAGCGCCAGTGGGGCACGGTCCGCGAGGACTACTCGGCCGACGGCGCGTGCTGGGAGTACTTCCCCCACGACCACGCGCGCAGCCGCGCCTATCGCTGGGGCGAGGACGGGCTCCTCGGCTGGACGGACCGGGAGTGCCGGCTCTGCTTCGCGCTGGCGCTGTGGAACGAGCGCGACCCCATCTTGAAGGAGCGGCTCTTCGGGCTCTCGGGGCCGGAAGGCAATCACGGCGAGGACGTGAAGGAGTGCTACTTCTACCTCGACGCCCTGCCGACCTACGCCTACGCGAAGGCGCTCTACAAGTACCCCCAGGCCGAGTTTCCCTACGCGGCGCTCGTCGAGGAGAACCGGCGGCGGAGCCGGCGCGAGCGGGAGTACGAGCTCACCGACACGGGCGTCTTCGACGGCGGGCGCTACTTCGACGTGTTCGTCGAGTACGCGAAGGCGGCCCCCGACGACGTGCTCGTCCGCGTGACGGTCGCCAACCGCGGGCCCGAGCCCGCGCCGCTCCACGTGCTGCCCACGCTGTGGTTCCGCAACACCTGGGCCTGGGGGCGGTCGGGCGAGGGCTACTGGCCCCGGCCGCTGGTGCGGCGCGCCGCCGACGGGCTCGTCCTGGCGACCCACGCCACGCTCGGCCGCTTTCGCTTCGCCGTCGCGGCCGGGCCGGCAGGCATGCCCCCGCTCCTGTTCACCGAGAACGAGACGAACGTCGCCCGGCTGTTCGGCGCCCGCAACGGCACTGCGTACGTGAAGGACGCCTTCCACGCAGCCGTCGTGCACGGCGAGGCGACGGCCGTGAATCCCGCCGGCACCGGCACGAAGGTGGCCGCCCACCACCGCCTGCTCGTGCCCGCGGGCGGCACCGTCGTGCTCGACTGCCGCCTCACCGCCGAGGGCGACGCGCCGGCCGAACCCTTCGGTCCCGCCTTCGCGCGCCTTCTCGCCGAGCGGCGCGCCGAGGCCGACGCCTTTTACGCCGCGCTCGCCCCGGCGCACCTCGGCCCCGACGCGCGACGCGTGCTGCGCCAGGGCTACGCCGGCCTCCTCTGGACGAAGCAGTTTTACCACTACGTCGTGCGCGAGTGGCTCGAGGGCGACCCGGCGCAGCCGCCGGCGCCGGCCGCCCGGCGCACGGGCCGCAACCACGAGTGGACGCATCTCTACAACCGCGACGTGATCTCGATGCCCGATTCCTGGGAATACCCGTGGTATGCGGCCTGGGATCTCGCCTTCCATGCGATCCCGCTCGCCGTCCTCGATCCCACCTTCGCCAAGGAGCAGCTCGTCCTCTTCCTGCGCGAGTGGTACATGCACCCGAACGGGCAGCTTCCCGCCTACGAGTTCGCGCTCGGGGACGTCAATCCGCCCGTGCACGCCTGGGCGTGCTGGCAGGTCTACAAGCGCGACGGCGCCCGCGACCGGGCCTTCCTCGCGCGCGTCTTTCACAAGCTCCTGCTCACCTTCACCTGGTGGGTGAACCGCAAGGACCTCGAGGGCGACAACCTCTTCAGCGGGGGCTTTCTCGGTCTCGACAACGTCGGCGTGTTCGACCGCTCGCAGCCGCTGCCGGGCGGGGCGGTGCTCGAGCAGGCCGACGGCACGGGCTGGATGGCCTTTTTCTGCACGACCATGCTCAAGATCGCCCTCGAGCTCGCGCGCGAGGAGCCGATCTACGAGGACATGGCGTCGAAGTTCTTCGAGCACTTCGTCGCGATCGCCGACGCGATCAACGAGTTCGGCGGCACCGGCCTCTGGGACGAGGCGGACGGCTTCTACTACGACCAGCTCCGCGTCGGCGGCGCGCGCATCCCGCTGCGCGTGCGCTCCGCGGTGGGGCTCGTGCCGCTGTTCGCCGGCGTCGTCATCGAGGACGCCCAGCTCGCGCGCTTCCCGGACTTCCGCCGGCGGGCGGCCTGGTTCGTGCAAAACCGCACCGACCTCGCCTGGCAGCTCTCGTCCATCGGCGCGGTGCACGGCCGCCACTTACTCGCGATCCCCACCCGCGAGCGGCTCTGCCGCGTGCTCCGCCGGCTGCTCGACGAGGAGGAGTTCCTCTCGCCCTTCGGCATTCGCTCGCTCTCGCGCGCCCACCGGGAAGAGCCGTTCGTGATGCGCTTCGGCGAGCAGACGCTCACCGTCGCCTACGAGCCGGGCGAGTCCACCTCCGGGCTCTTCGGGGGCAACTCGAACTGGCGCGGGCCGGTATGGTTCCCCCTCAACTTCCTCGTGATCGAGGCGCTGCGCCGCTTCGACCGCTTCTACGGCGCGGAGCTCGTCGTCGAGTGCCCGACCGGCTCGGGCCGGCTCTGCACGCTCGGGCAGGTCGCCGCCGAGATCGAGGCGCGGCTCACCCGGCTCTTCGTCGCCGACGCCGCGGGGCGACGGGCCTGCCACGGCGAGGAGGCCCGCTACGCCGATGATCCGCACTGGCAGGAGCTCGTCCTCTTTCACGAGTACTTCGACGGCGACACCGGCCGCGGGTGCGGCGCAAGCCACCAGACGGGCTGGACGGCGCTCATCACCGACTGCCTCGTGGGCGCGAGCCGCCCAGGTCCCCTGTGACCGGCGCACGGGTCGCGTGCCTCGGGGCGCTCCTGCTGCGCGCCGCCCGCGACCCGGCCGACGAGGTGCGCTTCCAGGCGCTCATGGCGCTCGCGCGTCAGCAGCCGCCGCCCGACCCTGGCGCGCACGCGGGCCCGTGCATCGACGCACGACCCGCTTCCCCGCCCGATCGGCCTCGAGCGCGGCACGCTCCTCGCTTGCGCGACCCCCCTCGTGCGGCTGCGTCGGGTGCTGACCGGGAGCCTCCTCTGCCTGCTCGGGGGATACCCGACCGCGTGGGCCCACCACCGCCAGACCCCGCCCGTCGTGCGGATGAGCCCGGCGGGCGAGGACAGCGTCGACTTCGACCTCCCGCGGGTGCCCGGCTTCGACGGCGGCCTCGCCCTCCTCGCACCCAGCGGGAGCGACGAGCAGCTCGTCCTCGTGCGCCTCTATCCCATCGCCTCCACCGTCGTGCTCGAGGCGACGGGCGACAACCGCAACCCGGCCGTCGGTCTCAACGGCGGCGCCGTCACCTGGGACAGCGACACCGATCCGCTCGGCACGGGGGCGAGCGGGCGGCAGATCTACTATCACGACGGCGCGCTGCTCACCCAGCTCACGCACGACGCGAGCGGGACGAGCGCGAACCCTGCCATCAGCGGCTCGGGCCAATGGGTGGCCTTCGAGTCGGCGGGGGATCTTGCGGGGACCGGCAGCTCGGGCGTCACGCAGATCTTCCTCGCCCAGGTGGCCACCGGCACGGTCGTGCAGGTGACGAGCGGGGCGGGGCCGAGCACCAACCCCGCGCTCGACCGGCGTGCCAAGGTGCTGGCCTATCAGTCGACCACCGATCCGGTGACCGGCGAGGACACGGGGCTCGCGCAGCTCTGGGTCGCCGACCTGCGCGCCGGAACCCGCCGGCGGGTGACGAGCGGCCTCGGCCCGAGCGGCAACCCGACGATCGACATCGACGGCAAGCTGATCGCCTTCGAGAGCCGGGCGGACCTCGCCGGCACCGGCGGCGACACGGGCGTGCCGCAGGTCTTCGTCTTTAGCCCGGGCACCGGGACGTTCGCCGAGATCACCGCCGATCCGGGCGGCTGCACGAGCCCCTCGGTGCACAAGTTCCGCCGCGATTTCCGCATCGCCTACGTCTGCGGGGGCGAGGCGTATTACACGCTGCTGCGCGCGAACACGCGCTGGCGGGTCCAGGCCGACGTGCCCGGGAGCAGCACGACGCGGATCGTCGCGGGCTTCGGACCCTACTTCGTGCTCCTGCGGACCACGGCCGACCTCGTCGACGGGACGGGGACCACGGCCGGGCACCAGGTCTACCTGGTGAACCTCTTCAAGCGCGCCGCCGAGCCCGTCGGGGGCTCGGTGACCTGGTTTCCGCGCCAGGGCTTCCCGCCGCTGCGCTGACCCTCACGCCGCGGCCGTACCGGACGCAGGGCGCGCCGGCGCGAGCGCGAGCGGCGGCGGTGGGGCGTCCGCGGGCGCGCCGAGCGGCAGCACCGGCACGCGCCCGGCTCCGAGGAGAGCCGCGAGCGGGCTTCCCTGCGCGCGCTTGCGCTTGAGCTTCTCGAGCAGCGTCGTGCGGTTTACCCGCAGGAGCCGCGCCGCCTCCTTCTTGTTTCCCCCCGAGAGGCGCAGCGCCTGGGCGATGATGCGGTCCTCGATCGCCTCCATCTCGTGGTAGAAGTCGATGCCCGCCGGCCCGAACTGCCACGGCATCGCCGGCACCGCGTCGCCCGGAGGCGGCGGCGCGAGCAGGTGCGGCGGGAGGTCGGGGACGTCGATCGTGTGCTCCGGCCGGCCGAGGACCACGAGCTGCTCGAGCATGTTGCGCAGCTCGCGCACGTTGCCCGGCCACGGGTAGCGCTCGAGGACCTCGAGCGCCGCCGGGGTCACGGTGAAGCGGGGCAGGCCCTTGGCGGCGAGCCCCTCGAGGATGGCGGCGACGAGCAACGGCACGTCCTCGCGCCGGCGCCTGAGCGGCGGCATCTCGATCGGCACGACCCGCAGCCGGTAGAAGAGGTCCTCGCGGAACTGCCGGGCGGCGACCGCCTCCTCGAGCGAGCGGTTGGTCGCTGCGATGATGCGCACGTCGACCTGATGGGTGACGACGCTGCCCACGGGCTCGAACCGTCCGTCTTCGAGGACCCGCAGCAGCTTCACCTGGAGCTTCGGGCTCATCTCGCCGATCTCGTCGAGGAAGATGGTCCCGCCGTCGGCGAGCTTGAAGCGCCCGACGCGGCTCGCAATCGCCCCGGTAAAGGCGCCGCGCTCGTGCCCGAACATCTCGCTTTCGAGCAGGTCCTCCGGGATCGCCCCGCAATGCACCGCAACGAAGCGTCCGCCGGCGCGCCGCGAGAGACGGTGGATGGCGGCAGCCACGAGCTCCTTGCCCGTGCCGCTCTCGCCGGTGATGAGCACGGTGGTATCGGTCGGCGCCACCTTGCGCATCACGTCGAAGACCGCGCGCATGCTCGGGTGGCGGCCGACGATGCCCGCAAAGCCGGTCTCGCTCTCGACTCCGTCCATGGATGCCCCTCCCTGCCTCGCTCGGGATAGCAAGACGCACACCGGCTGCGGGGTGCCAGGCGGTTGACCGCGGCCGTGTCAGGATCCTGGGCGACAACCCGCTGACTGCGTTGACATTTCTCGAACAGGTGCGAGCAGCCGTCGATGGCCCGCGCGGCGGCTCGCGCGCACGAGGCTGCACAGCCGCCGGCCATTTTTGTCGCCGCGGCTCAGCCGGCGCCGGGGAAGAGCGGGTGGCGGGTCGCCCAGCGGCCCGTGTCGAGCACGAGCTGGCGGCCGCGGCGGCTCGCCGAGTCGACGACGAGCGGGGCCATCAGGTTGGCGGTCGACTGTCCCGGGTCGGCGGGGATGCGCACCAGGACCAGCACGGCGACCTCGCCGGTCGCGTCGGCGGGCCGCGGCACCTCGCGCGTGTAGCCGGGCCAGATCCGCTCGGGATCGCAGACGACGAATCCGAGCTCGGGGTGATCCACGCAGACGAGGTAGTGAAACGGCGACTCGGCGCGGCTCGGCTCGAGCAGCGCAAAGCGGCGCGCGTCGGGAAATCCGACGAGCCCCTCGGGAAAGACGAGGAGGCGGTCCTCGGGCACGTCGTAGTCCCCGAAGCGGCGGGAGCGCACGGCGATGGTGCGCCCCGCTAGGTCTTCTCGACCCGCTTCTGCCATGCGATCGCCGCGCGGTCGAGCCGCTCTAAGTCTTCGAGCTGCGCGCCCTCGTTCTCGCGCCGGATGGCGCGGTAGATTTCTTCGCGATAAATGCGCACGTCGGCCGGCGCCTCGATTCCGATGCGCACCTGGTTGCCCTTCACCTCGAGCACCCGGACGACGACCGAGTCCCCCACCCGGATCACCTCGCCCAACTTCCGTGTCAGGATCAGCATGGCCGCGCGTCGCGGGCCCCCCGGTCGGGCTATCGGCAGCGGCGCGCCGGAACTTGAACCGGTCAGAGCTTGATGAGCCCGGCGAGCGTCGTCTGCGCGATCATCGCGCCCGCCTGGAGCACCGCCTGGAGGGCGATTTGCCCCTGGGTGAGCTGGGAGAGGACCGTGGCAAGGTCGGCATCCTGGAGGGTGGAGAGCCTCGTCTGGGCGTTCAGCGTGAGGCTCGCCTGCTGGCTCTGGAGCGTCTGGAGCTGGGTCTCGCGCACACCGACGCTCGTTCGCTCGGCGCTGATGTCTTGCTGCCCCTGCTGGAGCGCCCCGATCGTGCCGGCGATATCGCCGTTCGTGCGCAGCGCGGTCTCGAGGTCCTGGAGCGCGACCAGCGAGGAGCCGAAGACCGCATCGCCGCGGGTGCTGATTCGCACCCGTTCGCTCGCCGACGAGCCGACCTTGATGGAGAAGTCCCGCGTCGAGCCGTTGTACGCGCTGTTGGCGTCGTAGCCGGGGTCATCGGGGCTCGCAAACGGGGCCTGCGCGTCGAGGGCGAGGCCGCCGAAGAGCCGCCGTCCGGACAGCTCGGTGTTGGCGATGCTGGTGAGCGCCTGGAGGAGTCCGTGCACCTCCTCAGCCGCCGCCGCGCGGTCGCTGGCCGTCACCGTGCCATTGGCCTGCTCGGTGGCGATCTCCTGCGCCCGGGTCATGATCTGCACGGCGTCGCCGAGCGCGCTGTCCTCGGCGCCGAGCACGCTCAAGCCGAACTGCACCGAGCTCGTGTACTGCGCGAGCGCGCCGAGCGTCGTCGTGGTGCGCAGCACCTCACCCGCGGCGAGCGGGTCGGCGTCGGCGGTCTGGAAGCGCTTGCCGCTCGAGACCTCGCCCTGGAGCGTGGCGAGCGTCGCCTCGAGGCCCGTCGCGTGGGTGCGGAGCTGGTCGAAGATCTGGATGTCGGCGATGCGGGAGATCATGAGACGATCTGCATGAGCTCCTCGAGCGTGCTGTTGACGACCGAGATGACCTGGGCGGAGGCCTGGAAGGCGTGCTGGAAGCTCAGCAGGCTCGTGAGCTCCTCGTTGAGGTTCACCCCCGAGAGCGCATCCCGCTGGTTCTGCACCTGCTGGAGAACCCCCTGGCTCGCCGTCGCAAGCCCCTGCGCCTGCTGCGCGTCCTCGCCGAGGCGCGCGGCCTCGCTCGCGGCGTAGCCCGCGAAGGTGCTCCCCAGCGCGGGCTGCACGGTCGTCGCCAGGTCGGCGAGCGCGAGCGCGTTCTGGTTGTCGCCCGGCTGGTTCGAGAGCGCGGCGGCAATCTTGCTCGGATCGGTGATGGCGACGGCGAGGGTGCTCGCGCTCGAGCCGTTGAAGAGCGGCACGCCGGTGGTCGGCTGACCGTTCAGATCGAGGGCCCCGGGTTGCGTCTGCACCGCGTTGACCGCAGTCGCGAGCGCGCTCGCGAGCGTGTCGAGGTTCTGGGACGCCGTCGGGAGGTTGCCGTCGCGCACCGCGAGGAGCCCGCCGATCTCCCCGCTCGCGAACACGGCTGGCACGTCGACGAGCGCCCCGCTCGGGGTCTGGAGCACAACCTGGTGCAGGGTGTTCCCGCTGAGGGTCTTGGGGTTCGACGGGTCGGGCTGCGTGGCGATCCCGTTCACCACCGTGCCACCCGCGACCAGCACCGGCCCCGCGGTGGACGCGACCGTCACCTCGCCCGTCGTGGGGTCCTCCTGCGTCGTGATCCCGATCTTCTGCGCGAGGTCGGCGAGCACCTGCCGGCGCTGGTCGCGAAGCCCGTTGGCCTGCCCGCCCTGGGCCGTCTCGCGGGCGATGTCGGCGTTGAGCTGAGCGATCTGGGCGAGATCGTCGTTCGCCTGCGTCGCGTCGCCGACGATCTGGTCGTCGGCGTGCTGCTGGAGCTGGGCGAGGAGCGCGCTGCGGCGATTGAACTCGTTCGCGAGCGCGTTTGCGGCGCCGAGGAGCCCCTGGCGCGCGGCCAGGTCCTGGGGCTGGTTCGCGACCGCGGACGCCGCGGCGAAGAAGTTCCCGAGCAGCGTCGTCAGCGACGAGTCGCCGAGGTCGTCGAGCTGCGCGACGAGCGCCGTGAGCTGCGTCGCCACGGCGTTCTTCTGGGCGGCATCGGTCGTGGCGGCGAGCAGGCGCTGGGCGACGAAGGGGTCGAGGATCTGCTGCACGCTCTGGAGAAGGACCCCGCCGTCGAGATGGAACGTCCCGCCGCCCTGCTCGGAAGCCGCGCTCAGCACCGGGACCTGGCGGCTGTACCCGGGCGTGTTCACGTTGGCGATGTTGTTGCCGATTACGCCGAGCGCCGCCTGGTCGACGGTGAGCGCCCGCGCCGCGATGCTGAGCGTCAAGTCGATCGCCATCGCTCAGGCCCGCTCGCTCAGCCGCTCGGCGGCGGCCGGCGGCATCGTCACCTGCGCGTCGGCGCCGTAGCGCGCCCCCGGCACATGGGCCCTGAGCACGCGAAGCAGCTCGTTCACCATGTCGAGGCTCGACCCCACGAGCAGCGTGTGCTGTCGCTCGAGCCCGCGCGCCTCGAGCAGCGCGGCGCGCAGCCGCCGCACCCCCTCGCGCACCCGCGCGCGCGGCGCGGCGGGCAGCAGCGGCAGGACCTCCGTGGCACGCTCCGTCTCGGCGCCGTGGCGGGCGGCGACCGTGCGCACGAGCGTCCGGCGCTCGACCGCAAGCCGCGCGAGCTCGTCCTGCAGCGCCTGGCGCTGCTCGAGGCAGACGAGGATGCGGGCGGCCTCGAGGCGCACGACCGCCGCCTGTTCCTCGCGGAGCACGTCGCTCAGCGCGGCGCACACGCGCGTCTCCTCGGCGAGGAGCTCGCAGAGTCGGTCGATCTGTTCCATGGGATTACCCGAGCAGGTGGCCCGCCACCTCGGTGAGGAAGGCGCGTGCCACCGCGGCCGGATCGACCTGGTAGGTGCCCGACGCCACTGCCTGGCGCAGCGCGGCGACCCGCTCGGGACGCACCTCGCCGACGTTCACCCGCGCGAGCCCGGCGAGCAGCCGCGCCGTCTCGGACACCTCGACCGCGTCGCCCCCCTGGGCCGCGGCCGCCGCCGTCCGCCCCGGCGCTCCCGCCGACTCGGGCGCCGCGCCGGCCCCGGCCACGCGGGGGTCCACCACCCCGTTCAAGTCGGAGATCTTCACCCCTCCGGCCCTCCTTTCGCCGAGCCTCCCGGCCCGTCTCCTCTATCGGCAGCCGCCGGCGGAGACTTGAGCCCCACCTGGCCGAGCAGGCGCACGAGCCCGAGGGGGTCCCCCGCCGCCATCCGCTCGGCCACCGTGCGGTCGAACACCCCGTCCAGCACCTCCCGCTCGGGCGAGCGCGGCAGGTAGTCGTCCTCGGGGACCGTGCGGCGCAGCGCGCGGAGAAGGTCGGTCAAGAACACGGTCTCCAGCTCCTTGGCAGCAGCCGCCGGCGCCTGCGACTCGGGCAGCCGCTTGAGCGCGTCGAGGTCGGCCCCCCCGGGGTCGTAGACCGCCGGGGGAAGCGCCAGGAGCGAGCTCACCTCTGCCATCAGATGATCTCCAGCTCCGCCTCGAGCGCGCCCGCCGCCTTGATCGCCTGGAGGATCGCCATCAGGTCCTGGGGGGTGACCCCGAGCGCGTTGAGGCCCGCCACGAGCTCCCCGAGGCTCACTCCGCCCTTGAGCACCGCGAGGTTGCGCTTCTCGCCCTCCTGGACCGCGATCGACGTGTCGGGAACGACCACCGTCTTGCCCTGCGAGAAGGGGGCCGGCTGGGAGACGCCGAAGTCCGTCTTGACCGTCACCTGCAGGCTCCCGTGCGCGATCGCCACCGGGAGGATGCGCACGTCGTTGCCGATCACCACCGTGCCCGTGCGCTCGTTGAAGACGACGCGCGCGGCCGTGTCCGGGGTCACGTCGACCCGCTCGATCGCGGTGGCGGTCTCGACCGCCTCCTCGTTCGAGGTGCCGATGAGCTGGACGGCGACCGTGCCGGCGTCGGTGCTGTGGGCCGCGGGGCGGCCGAGGACCTCGTTGATGGCGCGGCTCACCCGCGCCGCGGTCGTGAAGTCGGGCCGGTTGAGCGCGATCGTGAGCGTGCCGTCGGCGCCGAGCAGCACCGGGACCTCGCGCTCGACGAGCGCCCCCTGGGGCACGAGCCCCGCCGTGGGATGGCTCTTCTGCGCGCTCGCCCCGGGCCCGCGGGCGGCAAACCCCCCGCCGAGCGACACCGCACCCTGGGCGACCGCATAGACCTGCCCGTCGCCGCCAAAGAGCGGTGTCGCGAGCAGCGTGCCGCCCTGCAGGCTCTTGGCGTCGCCCAGCGAGGAGACCTGCGCGTCGACCTGGCTGCCCTGGCGCGCGAACGGCGGGAGCGTCGCCGTGACCACCACCGCCCCGACGTTCTTCACCTGAAGCTGGCGCGGGTCGACGTTGACGACCACGCCGCGGCGGCGCAGCAGGTCGAGCACGCTCTGCACGGTGAAGATCGCCTGCTGGCTGTCGCCCGTGCCGTTGAGCCCGGTGACGAGCCCGTAGCCCCAGAGCTGGTTCGCTCGCACGCCCTCGATGGTCGCGATGTCCTTGAGTCGCACCGCGCCCGCGGGTGCGACGAGCCCAAAGAGTGCGGCGAGCGTCGCGATCAGAACGGCCATACCCAGTCCATGAGCCGATGCACGATCGGCACGTTCTCCTTGTCCCCGGCCGTGCCCCGCCCGAAGTAGCTGATGTGGGCGTCGGCGATGCGGGTCGAGAGCACGCTGTTGTCGCTCAGGATGTCCACGGGGCGCACGGTGCCCGAGAGCACGAGGTACTCGTCCTCGTGGTTCACCGAGACGACCTTCTGCCCCTGGATGCGCAGGTTGCCGTGGGGATCGACGGCGACCACGGTCGCGGTGAGGTTGCCGGTGAGCGTGCCGTCCCGCTTGATCGTGCCCGAGCCCTTGGCGGCGTGCTGCGTGCTCGTGTCGATGATGTCCGAGGCGTCGAAGCCGCTCGGCAGGAACGACGCCGCGGGAAGCCCGAAGAAGGCGAGCACCTTCGCCGTGATCGACGACTGGCTCGAGGTGTCCGTGCTCGCGTCCTTGGTGCCCTTCGACGACTCCGCGACGACCACCGTCAGCAGCTCGCCCGGGAAGTGGGCGCGCACGTCGGTCGCGGGATAGTTGTCGGGCACCTCCGGATGCCAGATCGAGCCCAGGCCGGGCGGCGGCGGAGGCGGGCCCACCTCGAGCGGCGGCGGCGGCAGCTCGGCCGTGGGCGGAATCTGGCAGGCGGCGAGCGCGGAGAGAAGCAGGAGGAGCGCCCGTCCCATCAGAAGTCCACCGCCACCGTGCGCGCGTCGACGACGCGGCCGGTGAGCTCCTTGTTGCTGGTCGTGTTGGTCACGTGCACGCGCTCGCCGCGCACGGCGTCGTCGCGCACCTCCCCCGGCACCGTGATCCGCAGCCCCCCGTGGTCGAGCACGAGGAGCACGGCGTCCCCGCGCCGGACCGTGGCCGGCATGACCACCTGCTCGCGCCGCAGCGGCGCATAGGGCAGCAGCGGGGTCCGCACGACGAGCCCCACGGCATCGGCGGCCGCCGTGAACGTGTCGCGCGGGACCTGCGAGAGGTCGCGCCGGTCGACCTCCACGTCGTCGGCCGTGATCACCTCGCCGCGCGCGAGGCTGCGGCGGACGAGCACCACGGGCCCGAAGCGGGCGAGGTCGGCGGTCACCCACGCGGTGCGCACCGGGCGGTCGTCCATCACGAACTCGAGCGCGAGGCGCACCCGCCCGAGCAGCTCCGCGCCCGCAGGCGCGCTCACGTGCGTGGTGAAGCCGCCCACGGGGAGGCGGATCGGCCCCGGGAGCTCGACGGTGCGGAGCACCGTGTCGGTCGCCCCCGGCCCCAAGCGCTCGGCGAGGAACGCCTCGATGGCGGCGCGCACCGCCGTCTCCGACACCTCCTGGGCCGCGCGCCGCACGCGGAAGACCGCCGGGATGTCGTAGGTCACCACCCGCGGGTCGAGGCCCGCGCGCTTGAGCTTGCCGAGGACGAGCGCCCCGTCGAACAGCCGCACCTCGCCGGCCCCCGGCGCCGGCCCGAGCGGCACCTCGGCGAGCGCCTCGGCGTCCCCGTCGAGCGCCGCCACGTCGCGGAGCCGCACCTCCTCGCCGGCGACGGTCGCCTCGGGCGCGATCGTGAGCCGGCCGGCGGCGCCGGCGACCTCGGCCGCGAGCGCGAGCGCGCCCGCGAGCAGCCAGCTACTGGACGATCGCATTGGTGGTCTGCAGCATCTGGTCCGCGGTCTGGATGGCCTTCGAGGTCACCTCGTAGGCGCGCTGGGCGGTGATGAGGCCGACCAGCTCCTCGACCACGCTCACGTTCGAGTTCTCAAGGAAGCCCTGGAGCAGCGTGCCGAGATTGTTCTGCCCGGGCGCCCCGAGCTGCGGCGGCCCCGAGCTGTCGGTCTGCTGCAGCAGGTTGCGGCCGAGCGCGCGCAGCCCCGCGGGGTTGGCGAAGAACGCCGTCTGGATCTGCCCGATCTGCGTCGCCGCCGTCTGCCCGGGCAGGATGGCGCTCACCGTCCCGTCCTGCCCGATCGTGATGTTGGTGGCACTGTTCGGGATCGAGATCGCGGGCGAGAGCGGGTAGCCGTCGGGCGTCACCACGCGGAGCTGGTTGTCGATCTGAAAGGAGCCCGCCCGCGTGTAGGCAAGCGTGCCGTCGGGCAGCGTCACCTGGAAGAGCCCCGGCCCCTCGATGGCGACGTCGAGCGGGTTGCCCGTCTGGGTGTAGTCGCCCTGGAGATCGAGGCGGCTCACCGCGGCGGGTCGGGCACCGAGGCCCACCTGGACGCCGGTCGGCGACTCGGTGGTGGTCGTGCTCGGCGTCCCCGGCGCCGGCTGCATCTGGTAGAGCAGGTCCTCGAAGTCGGCGCGGCTCTTCTTGAAGCCGGTCGTGTTCACGTTGGCGAGATTGTTCGCGATCACGTCGATGCTGAGCTGCTGCGCCTGCATCCCGGTCGCGGCGGTGTAGAGTGCGCGGATCATTCGACCTTCCCCACGTCGTCGATGGCGTGCCCGGCCACCTGGTCCATCTGCTTGAGGGCACGCATGTACGATTCGAAGCTGCGCGACACGTCGACGAGCTCGATGAGCGAGCCGACGGCGCTCACGTTCGACCCCTCGATCGCCTTGGGATCGAGGTGCACCTGGTCCTCGGGGACCGGCGTGCCCGCCGTCCCCGGCTTGGGCGCAAAGAGCGCGTCGCCCTGGGGGACGAGCGGCGGCGGGTCGGGGAAGCGCACGAGCTTCAGCCGCCCGGCCTCGATCCCGTCGACGAGGATCGCGCCGTTCTCGGCGATCTCGACCCCCCCGGGCGGCAGCCGGAGGTCGCCGTTCGCGCCCTGCACGCGCGCGCCGCTCGCCGTGACGAGGTAGCCCTCGGGGTCGAGCCGGAAGATGCCCTGGCGGGTGTAGCGCTCGCCCGCGTCGGTGCGCACGGCGAAGAACTCGCGCCCGGGGATCGCCACGTCGAGGGGATTTCCGGTCGCCTGGATCGGCCCGGTCGAGAAGTCGAAGACCGTGTCGGCCTGGACGACCTGCGCCCCGGCGGTCATCCGCAGCGGCTCCCCGGGCGGCGGCTGGACGTCCTGCCGCAGCCGGAAGACGGGGCGCTCGGCCTTGTAGCCCGCGGTGTTCGCGTTGGCGAGGTTGTGCGCGACGGCCTCGAGCCGCGCGAGCGCTGCCATGCCGCCGGAGGCGGCGATGTAGTCGCCGACGGTCATGCGCGTTCTCTCCGGGCGCAAGGGAGCAAGGCAAGTGCCACGGCCGGAGCACGCCCGCGGCCGCGAAGCCCGAGCGCCGCGGCCGGCAGCTCCTGCCGCGGCGGCAGCTCCTGCCGCGCGGCCATCAGACGATCCTCCCGCGGCCGATGCGCAGATCGAGGTCGCGCAGGAGGCGGGCCTCCGCCGGATCGTCCGCCTCCTCGCGCCGGCGGCTGCCGCCCTCGACACGCGCGAGGAGCGCGCGCAGGGACGTCTCCCGCGCGGCGAGCGCGTCCTCGAGCGCGCGCGCGCGGCTCTCCGCCTCCTCGAGGAGGCGTCCGAGATCCGCCCGCAGCGCCTCCACGGCGCCCTCGGCGGCCCGCCGCTCGGCGCGCGCCCGCCCGAGCAGGTAGGCAAGCGCGCCCAGCGCCGCGAGCTCCACCCCCGTCGCCGCCACGACCACGTGCGGCAGGAGCGGCATCAGATCGAACGTCGGCATGGTCTGCCCTCCTTCGCTAGACGATCACGTCGATGCGGCCCGGCGCGGGCGGCGGCCGCTCGGGCTCCTCGTCGTCCTCGGCGCGGGCGCGCGGCGCCCGCCGCGGGGGCTCGCGCCGCTCGCGCCCCGGCGGTCCGTCGCGCCGGCCGCTCTCGACCGGCTCCGGCCGCTCGCCGTGCCCCGCGGGATCGATGCGGGTCCCGTCCATGCTAGCTCCCTTCCTCGGACGACTCGCGCGGGCCGAAACGCTCCTGGAGATTGCCCTTGAGCCGCAGCATCGCCTGCGAGTGGAGCTGGGAGACGCGCGACTCCGTGAGCCCGAGCACCGCGCCCACCTCCTTCATGGTGAGCTCCTCGTGGTAGTAGAGCGTCACCACGATCCGCTCGCGCTCGGGGAGATGCTGGATCGCCTCGGCGACCAGGTGCACCCGTTCGTGCGAGAGCAGCGCGCGCAGCGGGTCGGCCTCGCCCTCGTCGCCGTTCTGCCCGCTCTTTAGCCGCTCCTCGCCGCTGCCGAATCCAAGATCCTCGAGGCTAAAGAGGCTCATCTCGCCGATCTGCGCGAGCAGCTCCTGGTACTCGTCGAGCGACATGCCGAGCTGCGCGGCGATCTCCTCCTCGGTGGGCGGCCGGCCGAGCCGGCCCTCGAGCTGATGGGTGATCTTCTCGACGAGGCTCGCCTTTTGGCGCACGCTGCGCGGCACCCAGTCGAGCGAGCGGAGGTGGTCCAAGATCGCGCCGCGGATGCGGAACTGCGCGTAGGTCGAGAAGAGCGCCTCCTTGGCAGGATCGTACTTGCCGATCGCGTCGAGCAGCCCGACGATGCCCCAGGAGACGAGGTCGTCGAGCTCGATGTGCGGGGGCTTGCGGGCCGCAAGGCGCTGCACGACCCGGCGCACGAGCGGCAGGTACTGCCGCAGCACCTCGTCGCGGTTCGGCGGCAGGGCCGCGTAGCCGGCGGTCGCGCCGCGCCGGGCGCGCGGGCGCCCGGGCCGCCCCGGTTCGATCTCAGGCATGGTCCATGTCCCCTCTCCTCATGCCGCCGCCGCGCGCGCGAGCCGCTCGGGCGTCGCCGCCTCGAGGTCGTCGGGAATGCGACGTCCCGTGGCGAGGTGCGTCACGGGCAGCCGCTCGCGGCAGAGCACCTCGAGCAGCGGGCCGGCCGTCCCCGCGTCGACCTTGGTGAGCACGCAGGCGTCGGGCGCGAGCGCGGCGAAGGCGCGGCAGACGCGCGCGACGGCCGCGGGCGCGCTCGTGGCGCTCGTGACGAGGGTGACCCCGGCCTCCGGCCCGGCGGCCGCGGCGAGCGCCGCGACGTCGGCGAGCACCGCCGCGTCGCCCGGCCCGGCGCCCGCCGTGTCGACGAGCACGCGGGCGGCGTCGGGCGCCGCGCGAGCGACCGCCGTGAGATCGCTCGCCTCCCGCACCCGCGCGACGCGCACGCCGAGCGCGCGCCCGTAGGCGTCGAGCTCGGCGCGGGCACCGACGCGCCAGGTGTCCGCGGCGACCAGCACGACCTCGCGGCCGGCCGCCCGCTCGCGCGCGGCGAGCTTGGCGACGGTGGTGGTCTTGCCGTCGCCCGGGGGCCCCACGAAGAGGCGCACGCGGGCGTGGGCCCGCGCGGGCACGAGCGCGCTCAGGCGGTGCGCCAGCTCGACGACGGCCTGGGGCGCGGGCGGGGCGGCGGCGCGCGCGGCGATAAGGTCCTGCACGGCGCCGAGCAGCGCGCGCACCTCGGCGAGCAGCTCGGCGTGGCTCCGCGCCTCGTCGACGTCCGTCGCCGCGACGACGGTGACGCCGCCCGGGGCCGGCTGCGTCTCGAGGATCACCGCCTCGGCGCCGAGCGCCGCCTTGGCCGCGCGGAACGCCGCCGCGGCGGTGGGGGCCGTAAATCGCCTAAGCGTCATCGACCGTCACCACGCCGAGCGAGCGCACGCGCGCGTCGGTCACGATCTCCTGCGGCGAGATGCAGGCGAGCTGCGGCAGGTAGCGCTCGAGCTGGCGGCGCAGATGCGGCCGCAGCGGCGCCGAGCAGAGCAGCACCGGGGTGAGGTGCTGCACGACGAAGCGCTCCACCCACTCGCCGAGCTTCGCGACGAGCCGCTGCGCGAGCGCGGGCTCGAGCACGAGCCCGCCGCCCTCCTCGCCGCGCTGGAGGGCGTCGAGGAGACGGCGCTCGAGCGCCGCGCCGAGCGTCACCACCGCGAGCGTCCCGTCGGGCCCGAGCAGCTTGCGGGTGATCGCGCGGCCGAGGGCCTGGCGCACGTGCTCGGTGAGCACGTCGGGGTCCTTCGTGCGCGGCGCGTGATCCGCGAGCGTCTCGAGGATCGTCTGGAGGTCGCGAATCGGGATGCCCTCGCGGAGCAGGTTCTGCAGCACCTTCTGCACGCCGCCGAGCGAGAGCTGCTGGGGGACCAGCTCTTCCACGACCTTCGGACGGGTCTTCGCCACCTGGTCGAGGAGCTGCTGCACCTCCTGGCGGCCGAGGAGCTCGTGCGCGTGGCGGCGGATCACCTCGGTGAGGTGCGTGACGACGACCGTGGCCGCGTCGACCACGGTGTAGCCGGCGAGCTGCGCACGCTCGCGCTCGGCGGCCGCGACCCAGAGCGCCTCGAGCCCGAAGGCCGGCTCGCGCGTAACGATCCCGGGGACGGGCGCGGTCACCGTGCCGGGGTTGATCGCCAGGAACGCGCCCGTGCGCACCTCGCCGCGGGCGACCTCGTTTCCCTTGAGCAGGATCACGTAGGCATTCGGCTTGAGGTCGAGGTTGTCGCGGATGTGGATCGGCGGCACGATGAAGCCCATCTCGAGCGCGAGCTGGCGGCGCAGCGCTTTGATGCGCTCGACGAGGTCGCCCGACCCGCTGCGTCCCGCGTCGACCAGCGGCACGAGCTCGAAGCCCACCTCGAGCTCCATCATGTCGAGGGCGAGCAGCGCCTCGGGTCGCTCGGCCGCGCGCGGCGGCGCGGGCGGGCCGCCGCCGCCCGCCGCCTCGGCCGTGCGCGGCGCCACGCCGCCCTGGGCGGCGAGCGCGCCGGCTGCGCCCGCGAGCACGACGAAGGGCAGGAAGGGGAGCCCGGGGAGGAGCGCGAACGCGCCCAGGATGGCGCTCACCGCCCAGAGCACGCGCGGGCTCGCGAAGAGCTGCCCGGTCACCGCCGTGCCGAGATCGGCCTCCGAGGCGGCGCGCGTCACGATGATGCCGGCGGCGGTCGAGATCAGGAGCGCCGGGATCTGCGAGACGAGCCCGTCGCCCACGGTGAGGATCGTGTAGGTCTGCGCCGCGGTCTGGACGTCGGTGCCCTGCTGCACCACGCCGATGAAGAAGCCGCCCACGATGTTGATCGCGGTGATGACGAGCCCCGCCACGGCGTCGCCGCGCACGAACTTGCTCGCCCCGTCCATGGCGCCGTAGAAGTCCGCCTCCTCCTCGATGGCACGCCGCCGCGCGCGGGCCTCGCGCTCCGTGATGAGCCCGCTGTTCAAGTCGGCGTCGATGGCGAGCTGCTTCCCCGGCATCGCATCGAGCGTGAAGCGCGCGGCCACCTCGGCGATGCGGATCGACCCCTTGGTGATGACCGCGAAGTTGATGACCACGAGGATGAGGAAGACGACCACGCCGACGACGTAGCTCCCGCCGACCACGAAGTTGCCGAACGCCTGGATGACGTGCCCCGCCGCGCCCGGGCCCTCCGCGCCGTGCAGCAGGATCAGGCGGGTCGAGGCGACGTTGAGCGCGAGCCGAAAGAGCGTCACCACCAGCAGCACCGAGGGAAACGTCGAGAACTGGAGCGGCTGCTGGATGTAGAGCGCGACCAGGAGCACCGTGAGCCCGAGCGAGATCGAGAGCGCGAGCAACAGGTCGATCAGCAGCGGCGGGAGCGGCACCACCATGATCACCACCGTCGCCACCAGCGCGAGCGGCACGAGGACCTCGCCGGTGGGCACGGCGGGGGCGGCGGCCGGACGGGGGACGACGGCGGTGGCGGCGGCGGCCATGGGCTAACGCGCCTCCGCGGGCCGGCGCCCGCGCACCGCGTAGATGTAGGCGAGGATCTCCGCGACCGCCCGGTAGAGCGCCGGGGGAATCTCGGCGCCCACCTCGACCGTGCGGAAGAGCGCGCGCGCGAGCGCCCGCCGCTCGACGATCGGCACGCCCGCGCGCCGCGCCGCGTCCTTGATCCGCTCGGCCAGCTCCCCGGCCCCCTTGGCGAGCACGCGCGGCGCCCGCATCTCCTCGGCGCGGTAGCGCAGCGCCACGGCCACGTGGACGGGGTTGGTGAGCACCACGTCCGCGCGCGCGACGTCGCCGAGCATGCGCCGGCGCGCGAGCGCCTTGTGCGCCTTGCGGAAGCGGGCGCGCATCTGCGGGTTGCCCTCGGTCTCCTTGCGCTCGTCCTGGACCTCCCGGCGGGTCATGCGCAGCCGCTGCTCGTGGCGCCGGCGCTGCCAGGCGTAGTCGAGCGCGCCCAAGGCCCCCAGCGCGAGCGCCACCAGGAGCAGGAGGTGACGGAGCTCGGCGCCCACCTCGCCCAGGATCGCCTCGACGCCCATCGCGGGCGTGCTCACGGCCGCGCGGGCCCCGCCCACGATCACCCGTGCCGCGAGCCCGAGGACGAGCGCGATCTTGACGAGCGCCTTCACCAGCTCGACGGCGCCCTCGACCGAGAGGAAGCGTCGGAGGTTGCGGCCCAGGCTGAGCCGCGCCACGTCGGGGGCGAGCCGCTGGGGCACGAGCACCCACCCCACCTGCGCGATCACGACCCCAGCGCCGACGAGCGCCATCGCGAGCGCGAAGGGCACGAGCAGGCTGCCGAGCGCGAGCGCCGCGCGCACGACCGGCGGTCCGGCGCCGTCCTCGCGCAGCGCCATCGGCCCCACGGCGGCGAGCCACGCGTGGAGCACCGCGCGGCTGCGCTCGACGACCCGCGGCGCGCCCCACGACGCCACCGCGAGCGCCGCGAGGAGCACGGCGACGGGCGCCACTTCGGGCGAGACCGCGACCTGCCCCTCCTCGCGGGCCTTCTCGCGCCGTTTCGCGGTCGGCTGCTCGGTGCGGTCGGCCGCCTGGTCCTCAGCCATGTCCGAGCCCCCGCACGAGCTGATCGAGCACCCCGCCGAGCGCGGCGAAGCGGCCGGCGACGAGGCGCACCGTAAACGGCAGCGCCGCGCCGAGGGCGAGCAGCCCCGCCCCCACGTTCACCGGAAAGCCGAGCACGAACACGTTGAGCTGCGGAATGACGCGGGCGAGCACGCCGAGCGTCGCGTTCGTGAGCAGCAGGACGACGAGCACCGGGGCCGCCAGCCGCACGGCGACCGTGAAGACGTCGCTCCCGAGCGTCACCATCCCCCCGGCGCTCGACGCCCCGAGCGCTGCCGCCCCCACGGGCACGAGGCGAAAGCTCTCGAGGAGCGCGCGCAGGAGGAGGTGGTGCACGTCGAGCGCGAGGAAGACCACGAGCACAAGGAGCTGCTGCCACTGCGCCACGACCGTCACCTGCGCCTGCTCGGTCGGATCGAAGAGGCTCGCCACGCCGAAGCCCATCTGCATCCCGGCGAGCTGGCCGCCGAGCGCCACCCCGGCGAACACGAGCTGCGCCGCAAAGCCGAGGAGCACGCCGACCGCGCTCTCGACCGCCACCGCGCCGGCGAGCCCCACGACCGTCGTCGGCGGCGCGGCCGGCGCCGGCAGCGCCGGCGCGAGCGCGAGCGCGAACACGGCCGCCAGCGCCACTCGCACGCGCACCGGCACGAGCGCGTGCCCGAGCACCGGCGCGGCGAGCACGAGCCCCGCGATGCGCGCGAGCACGAGGACGAACGGCACGGGATCGGGGATCGGCATGGTCAGCGCACGTAGCCCGGCAGGCTCGTGAAGACCCCGAGCGTGAAGGTGATGAGCTTGGTGAGCATCCAGGGGCCGAAGAGGACGAGCGCGGCGACGGTGGCGGCGATCTTCGGGATGAAGGTGAGCGTCATCTCGTGGATCTGGGTGAGCGCCTGGAAGACGCTCACGGCGAGGCCGGCGACGAGCCCGAAGAGCAGCACCGGTCCCGCGAGCGCGAGGGTCAGCTCGAGCCCGCTGCGCCCGAGCCCGATGACGGTCTCCACCCCCATCTCAGTGGAAGCTCTGCACCACCGACGCGGTGAGCACGTTCCACCCGTCGACGAGCACGAAGAGCATGAGCTTGAAGGGCAGCGAGATGAGCGCCGGGGGCAGCGTGATCATGCCCATCGAGGTGAGGACCGAGGCCACCACCATGTCGAGGATCAA
>Ga0209062_1001376_pt1 | contig 44183 bp, 40 predicted proteins | sample Coa_R2_2_FD_187158 | JGI IMG/M metagenome (GOLD analysis project Ga0209062, IMG submission 187158) | Surface soil microbial communities from Centralia Pennsylvania, which are recovering from an underground coalmine fire - Coalmine... | ecosystem: Environmental > Terrestrial > Soil > Unclassified...
TTCCGAAGCCGCTTAGACACACTCAACAGGTGTCCGCCTGTTTTGCAAGCGGACACCTGTTGACACACTCTACCTGGCGTCAAGAGGGACTGAGCGTACGCTTACTGGTTATGCAGGCAAGTTTATCGAGCAGTTCATCGCACATTACGGCAAGGCGCACCATCTGGTCCTGCCCAATATCGAATACGTTCTCTGGGCCATCCTGATTGGTCTCGCAATCTCCAACACCATCGGGCTGCCGCAGATATTTCAGCCCGGTATCGCCACTTATGAGTTCTGGCTCAAGGCCGGAATCGTGCTTCTCGGTGCGCGCTTCATTCTCGGCGACATTCTCCGCCTTGGAGGAGCCAGCCTCATACTTGTCGCCATCGAACTGGCCCTTTCTCTTACCTTTATGACGTATCTGGGCCGCTGGTTCCGCCTCTCGCCCAAGCTCACCTCGCTGCTCGCCGTCGGCTCTTCTGTCTGCGGAGTCTCCGCCATCATCGCCACCCAGGGAGCCATTGACGCCGAAGAGCAGGACGCCTCCTACGCCATCGCCGCCATCCTGGCTTTGGGCGCCGTGTCGCTCTTCCTTTTCCCTCTCATTGGGCACGCATTCCATCTCAGCGAGCACGCGTATGGCCTCTGGGCCGGGCTCGCGGTGGACAACACCGCCGAGGCCGCCGCTGCCGGGGCCATCTACTCTGACACCGCCGGAAAATTTGCCGTGCTGGCCAAGACCTGCCGCAACGCACTGATCGGCTTCATCGTCCTCGGCTATGCAATCTATTGGGCCTCCAAAGGACAGGCGGCTGAAGTTAAAAACAAAGGCGCATTTCTGTGGAAGAAGTTCCCGAAGTTCGTCCTGGGCTTTCTTCTGATCTCTCTGCTGGCCACCATCGGCTTCTTCACCAAGCCCCAGTTGACCACCCTGGGAAATCTCTCCCGCTGGGCATTCCTGCTTACCTTTGCCGGAGTCGGTCTGCGGACCAGCTTCCGCCAACTCACAAAACAAGGCGCGAGGCCCCTCATCGTAGGCACGCTTGGCGAAGTTGTCATTGCCGCCATCACTCTAGGACTGATCGTCGCTGCCGACCGCGTCCTGCACTTGTTCTGACGCGCCAAACAACTCGGGCTCCTGTTCGCTCTTCGGCTCACCAAAGTTGCTGAGACCCACACCGGCCAGACGAAATCGCTGGCGTGGGTCAAGCCCGACGCGTTCGCGCAATGCGAGCGCAATCTGCTTCAGCTCTTCAGCAGACGTAAGTGGCGCTGCAAGCGTATGGCTTCGGGTCAGAATACGAAATTCCGCTGTCTTTAGCTTAAGGATCACCGTTCGCGCGGGTCGCGGATCTTTGCTCGCGGCCACCCATACCTTTTCCGCCAGCATCCGCAGAATGGATTCGGTTTCGTCCAGCGTCAGGTCACGCTCAAACGTGTCTTCCGCGGAAATGGATTTTGTAGGCCGGTCTGAAACTACAGGATTGTTGTCCACTCCGCGGGCAAGTTCATACAGCCGCAATCCATAGCGCCCAAAATGCTCTTCCAGTAGTGAAAGATCAAGGCTCCGCAAATGCGCAATTGTTTTTACGCCAATCTCTTCAAAGCGCTTCTGTGTGACTTTGCCTACTCCTGGAACCTTGCTGATTGGCAGCGGTAGAAGAAAAGAGTCTACTTCTTCCGGCTGAATCACAAAAAGTCCATCCGGCTTTTTCCAGTCTGAAGCAATCTTTGCAAGGAATTTGTTCGGTGCCACTCCCGCAGAAGCCGTCAGGTTCAGCTCTTCTCGAATCTGCTGCCGGATCGTCTTCGCCACCCGCGTCGCCGTCGCCAGACCAGTCTTGTTCTGAGTCACATCCAGATAGGCTTCATCCAGCGACAGCGGTTCGATCAGATCCGTGTGCCTTTGAAAAATCTCCCGTACCTGACGCGAAACGGCCCTGTACCGGGCGAAGTCCGGCGGTACAAAGACAGCATCCGGACATAACCGCTCCGCTCGCACTGCGGGCATGGCCGAATACACACCAAATTTCCGGGCTTCGTAGGAGGCTGCACAAACCACCGACCGATTTCCGCGCCATGCAACAACAACGGGCCGGCCACGCAGGGCTGGATCATCTCTCTGCTCGACCGACGCGTAGAAAGCGTCCATGTCCACGTGAATAATTTTGCGGACAGCCATCGCCGCATTTTCGCATTATTTTCGCCCGGAGGCTATGCCTTTCTATTCGCCATCGAGACAAATGCCGCGCAAAAATTTCCGGTATAAGGGAAAACTGACCATGTAAAAGCGCGCACAGGCGCCAGGAACTGTGGCAGCAACCTGGGATTGACCCACAGATTTTACGCACCAAATTACTGAAAATAAAGAATTAGTTATTTCTTTCCCAAACCCGCCAACTTTGGCATGTCAACTGCTATTTATCTCTGCGTAACAGGACGCTGCGCAGCATCCGGAGTGTGTTCCAAGCGAGTCAAAACGTAAAGGGATACAAAACGGTGATGAATATGAGAGAGAACAAAATGAACACGAAGAAACTCGATCTCAAAGCATTTGCTGCGTTGATTCTTGCTGCAAGTCTGGGACTTCCGGCCTTGGCCCATGCCCAGTCGAACCAGCAATCGGCCCCCTCTTCAGCTTCCAGCGCTCAGGTGCAGACCGGAACTTCTGCGAACGGTATGAATCCGAGCGACAACAGCACCTACGCTACCGGGCAGCCGCTTTCCACGAAGTCCAAAGAGGGCTTCTGGGGCCATTTGAATCCGTTCGCCCGCAAAAAGTGGGTGAACAGGCAACTCAATCCAGTAAAAGACCGTCTCAACGAACTGGATCAGTTGACGGCGAAGAACGCCAACGACATTAAAGACGTTGACTCGCGGGCGCAGGCCGGAATCCGCCAGGCACAAGGCACCGCAGATCAGGCAAATCAGACTGCGCAGCAGGCCAATTCCACTGCAACGCAGGCACAAACCATGGCCCAGCAAGCCAGCGACCAGTCCAGCAAGCTGAATACAACCGTCGCTGGACTGGATCAGTATCAAAAAGTCAACGATACGATTATTCGTTTTCGTCCTGGCCAGTCGGTTCTGAATGCCAGGGCCAAAGATGCTCTTGATCAGATCGCAAGTCGGGCTCAGGGGCAAAAAGGTTACATCATTGAGGTAGAAGGTCACTCGCCAGCTCGTGGACAGGCAGGCATTCAAAGCTCACAGCACATGGCTGATGCCGTTGTTCGCTACCTCGTAACTGAAAAGCAGATCCCAGTCTATCGCATTCATCAGGTTGCGATGGGCAACGCAAAAATGGAAACCGACAACGGCCAGTCCATCGCGGGCAGCGCCGTCCGGGTATCCACCATGCAAAACAGTTTAGCGGCCTTGAACTCGACATCTTCGAATGCGGGTTCGCCGATTGGTGCGACGCAGCAGTCTTCCGCGCAGCCCTCCCCTCAGGGTGCTGCGTCGCAGCCAGCGGTTCAACCACAACAATAAACAAAAGGTCCGCAACCAGGCTCTCACACAACGAGAGAACCAAGGCAGATTGGCCCCTCCCCCGAGGGGCCGTTTTTTTGCCTCACATACTCTTCATATTCCGGGTACCTTGATCAGGCAGCCCTGCCCAGCTTATCTCTCGCCCCACTTCAGTTTTGAGCGTAGCACATCAAAGAAGCCAGTAGCTCCCATGCGTACCAGCCGCACGTGATGTTCTGACCTCCGGCAACGCAATTCATCCCCCAGCCGAAGGGGCACAGCCTCCTGCCCATCCACTGTCAGGTATGTCTGGTCCGGCACGCCCTCCACACACACGCTCAGGTTCGTATCTCCGCGGACCACAAGCGGCCGCAGGGTGAGAAGATGCGGGCACACTGGCGTAACCACCAGCGCGTCCACGTTAGGGACAACAATCGGCCCGTTGGCCGCAAGGGTGTAAGCGGTAGACCCTGTGGGCGTTGAAACAATCACGCCATCCGCCCGGAAATTCGCCACCAGCTGGCCATCCAGCCGGATCGTGAAATTCACCATGCGGGCAATGGCGCCCTTGGCCACAACGACATCGTTCAGCGCCTCGTGATCGGCAATCAGCTTCTCTTCGCGCCAGAGTTCGCTATGCAAAAGAACCCGTGTATCTATGGTGCAGCAGTCGTCGCACCATCCCTGCAGCGTTGAGTAGAGATCGGCCAGCCGCACTTCCGTCAGAAACCCAAGCGAGCCCAGGTTTACGCTCAAAATCGGAACGTTGGTTTTGGCAAACACGCGAGCAGCCGCCAGCAGTGTGCCATCTCCTCCCAGCACAATTACCAGTTCGGGCTCTTCGTCCGGCAGCGCCGAACGCGGGACCACCTTCTTCTCCTGGGCATAATTTCCGCTTACGGGATCAAGAATGGGCGTGAAACCGCGTGTCCGCAGCCATAGCAGCAGTTCCGGAAGCAGTGTGGCCAGCTCTTCCTTTTGCGGTTTTGAGATGACAGCAATGCGTCGCATGAAAGTCCAGTGTAATCAGGATATTGGATGCCGAAGAAATTCGCGTCCGCTATTTCATGGCAAACTGCGCGTGCAGCAAAAATTCCTTGTTCCCCTCGGCCCCCGGTATGGGTGAGTCCATGACTTCGATTCCCTGCCCGCACAATGCTTCAATGCAGGCCCGCACTCTCTCGACAGCCAGAGCGTGCGCCTCCGGATCACGCACAATGCCACCCTTCCCCACATGCTCACGCCCCGCCTCGAACTGGGGCTTCACCAGCACCACCAGCTCTGTCAGCCCAGCAGCGGCCGCAACAACAGCGGGCAACACCAGCGTTGCTGAAATAAACGACACGTCCATTGCCAGAAAACGAATGTCCTGCGGCAGGCCCCCCGGCGTCAGATGCCGGGCATTGGTGCGCTCCATCAGCTCCACTCGTGGATCTGATCGCAGCTTCTGCGCAATCTGACCATAACCTGTGTCAATCGCAAGCACGCGCGCCGCTCCGTGCTGCAGCATACAATCGCTGAAGCCTCCCGTAGACGCGCCTACGTCCAGGCAAAACCGCCCGTTCAGATCAATGTTCCAATGCGCAATGGCTGCTTCCAGCTTCAGCCCCCCACGGCTCACATAGCGCAGATCATTGCCCAGCAACCGGATCGTCGCATCTTCCGCAACACTATGTCCGGGCTTGTCCATCTTCTGTTCGTTCACCAGAACGCGGCCGGCCAGAATGAGCGCTTGCGCACGTTCCCGCGTGGACGCCAGACGGCGCTCGACCAGCAGTTTGTCCAGACGCACTTTCACAGGCACCATGCATTTGTAGAATACTCGGAGCGCCTCGTGTGCTGTCCTGTAACCAGAATCGGCCTGCGCGCATCTGTAAAGATATGTCAGAACTCAATGGGCAAGTGGCCGTCGTGACCGGTGCCGCACGCGGCATTGGAGAAGCCATCAGCAAACAACTCGCCGCCCTGGGGGCCACCGTTGTTCTTGCCGCCCGCGACCTCCATCAGCTGGATCGTGTGCAGCGCGAAATCCAGGTGCACGGCGGTTCTGCCGAGATCGCCAGCCTTGACCTGCTCGACGAAGCCTCCATCACCAGGCTGGCAGACCACGTTCAAGGCCAGTACCACCGCTGCGATATTCTCGTAAATAACGCTGGAATCGGTCTTCCCCCAAGGCCCTTGCATGAAACCACTCCAGCGGAGTGGGACACGCTCATGGGGACAAACCTGCGCGGGCCTTATCTGATGGTTCGGGCTTTCGCTCCTGTCATGATCGCCGCACGTTCCGGACACATCATCAATATTTCGTCGCTCGCAGGGCACAACCCGCTTCCGAACGGGGCAGCCTATTCCGCTTCCAAATGGGGACTGAACGGACTTACGTATTCGCTGGCCGAAGAACTCCGCCCTCACAACATTCGCGTTTCTGTCGTTGCGCCGGGTTCAGTCAATACAGGATTTAATGTAAGCCGCGGCAAAGACCCCGATAAGAAAATCCAGCCCTCCGATGTCGCGCACGTCATTGCCATGCTCGCAACACAGGCACCGCAGTCCTTCGTAAGCGAGGTCCTTCTGCGTCCTACGCAAAAGCCTTGAAGACAACAGGCTATTCGCGAATGGTCCGGGCTGAAGCCAGGGTGTTGGCAGCAGCCACGCTCGGCGTAACTGGAGCCGATGAAACCGGAACTGAAGTTGTGTTCGCCGGAGCAGCACTGCTTGCATCGAGAGCTCCGGAATGGTCCGGGCCCAGACCAAGCTTGATCAGCGCACGAGAATCTGGCACCAGCTTTGTCTGCCATCCGTGGTCCGCCTGGTACTTCTGCATAGCAGCTTCCGTCTCATCGTCCCATTGCCCGGAAGGCTCGCCACTCATATATTTCTCGCGTATCAGGGCTTGCTGGATTTCGCGCGCACGGTCGCTGTCAATCCCGCGCTGGCCAATCACCTGGTGCTTGTGGGTCACCGTCTTTTTCTTCGCGTGGCCCGATGTGGCAGCGCGATGGCTACGCCCTGCCCATGCGGGCGTAGCAGCCATCGCCGCAGTTAATAAAATAGCTGAGCATGCTCGTACAAAAAGCATGAATAAAAACCTCGCAGGGGGACTCTGAAAAGCGTTCTTTTCGAGAGGTTATAAGGTTGCCCCTCTCGATTGCAAGCAAAACGACACAGGCACCCCCCATTTTTTTTTGAGGCGCCCGTGCCTGTTTTGGTAAACGACCGATTTGCTTCAATGTGTAAAGCTCAAAGCATCCATAGCTCGTACACTCTTCGCAAAATTCCAATCTACGGAGTTAGACGTCAAGGCGACAGACGGTTTTTCCGCAGTATTCTGGCAAAAGGTAGTACAGCCCATAGCGCACATACAGCCGAAAAAATTGCCGCTGCCCTTGCAAATATTCCCAGCAGTAATACAACCCGCTACCAAAACTGGCTGCTTCTGCGGAAGCATGTCTGCTGCGCTACTGTTTGCATGTGAAATTTGAGAGCCACTATCAGCATTCTGACTGGGAAGTGAATACGGAACGCTGCGATGGCTTGTATTCGCGGCCCATACTGAGAAACTGCCACTTAACACCACCGATACCAATACGAAACACAACTTATCTTTCGTATCGAAACCCCTTTCAAGTGTCAAAATTTAAGCAATTTCTACTGCTGGTCGAGACTATAGCATAAAAAGAACCGAAGCTAAAAGAACCGAGTGGCGGATCCAACTCGGTTCTTTCAGCGGGGTATTAAGGCAACGTACCACCTACCAACATCTCACCTGCATTTGGATGTTGAGGATCAATCAGACCTAAAACAACGTCCTGCCCCGACTTTAATTCAGCTATAACCGAATTGAAATCTGCTTTACTGCGAACAGGCTTTTTATTGACAGCAGTAATGACCCAACCTTCATATTGCTGCGAGAGACCGAGCACATCATCCGCAAACGAGCCCGGCTTGACGCGCTGAATCAGCACACCATGCAGATTGGGAGGGGCATTCTGCGGCAGGTCGCTTACCGTAATGCCCAGCTTGCTCTGCGAGGTATCCACACCGCCATTGCCTCCGCTCGGCCCCTCTTCTTCGGCCTGGCCGGATGCAGCCTCCATCTTGTTGAAATCCATCACCGAAACAGTGGTCGTGTGCTGCTGTCCATCTCGAATATAGCCAATCCGCACCGTGCTTCCCGGCTTGCGCGCGGTAATCTGGTTCACCAGATCATCGCCGTCCTTCACCGGACGCCCATCAATGCTCGTGATAATGTCGCCAGCCTTCAGCCCCGCCTTGTCTGCCGGCAGGCCAGCAGCAACGCTGCTGATGATGACGCCATTCTTCACGCCATAGATACGCCGCACTGCGCTGGAAACATTCTGCTGAAAGCGAATACCAATGGAACCACGCACCACCCGGTGCTCAGGTCCGATCAGCGCGTTGTAAACATCAACCACTGTATTGGAAGGCATCGCAAAGCCAATGCCCTGGTATCCGGCAGACTGCGTGAAGATGGCCGTATTGACGCCAATCACCTCCCCCGCCATGTTCACCAGCGGACCGCCAGAGTTGCCCGGGTTGATGGCAGCATCGGTCTGCAGAAAATGCTGGAACTGCCCGGCCGCGCCGTTTTGTATCGTCCGGTTCTTGGCCGAAATAATGCCGGCCGTCACCGTCTGCTGGAGCGTGAACGGGCTGCCAATCGCGATCACCCAGTCACCTACCTGGGCAGAATCCGAGTTCCCCAGCTTCACAGTAGGCAGCGGGTGGTCCACATCAATCTTGATGACCGCAAGGTCAGTGTTCTTATCGGTGCCAATCACCTTCGCCGGATGGCCCTGATCTCCCTCAGGGTCGCTGGCCAGCTTTACATAAATGCGATCGGCCTTTTCGACTACGTGATTGTTGGTAATGATGTATCCCTTAGGATCAACAATAAAACCTGACCCGAGCGCCTCGTGCGCCTGGTCGTCCGGCTGACCAAAATCCGGCCCCATTCCAAAGAAGCGGTTGAAGAAGTCCTGCATCCCGCCCTGGTCGCCATTGTTGTCGTTCTCGTTATCATTGTTATCGTTGTTGTCGTTATTGTCCGGGTTCTGCGGATTCCGATGGAACCGTCGCAAACCGCGGCCCTGCTGCTCCTTAGGCAGGGTCTCTGTGTTGATATTGACGACAGCAGGCCCCACTTCCTTGGCTATCTTGGTAAAGTCCGTAGAAAGATCGCGGGGCGCAGGAACCTTCAGCGGTGTCGCATCCGAGCTGTCAACCTTCGCATCCTGTCCATGCACCCCATGGGACATGGCCGAGCCAATAATAATTCCAGCCGAAAGCGTGGTGAGAACAGTAAAAGTAGTCGTAAGACGGCGCAGACGAAGCCGTTCAAAGAAAGATTTCATTCGGTCTTAACCTCGTATCTGTTGGGAGCTGCAATCAGGAACCGCCGGCGCAGTCGCCGTCCAACACTTCAGTATACCGGGGAACATGAAGGAGATGGCGTGCGGAAAGGCAGGTTTCACTTTCTCTTCTCAGGGAGTTAGACGCAGAATTTGCCTCGGAGGTCACACCCCGTCCATACATACTCCAGATTTTGTCACCCTGAGCCAAGCGAAAGACCTGCTGTCTTCGCATATCTCCAATAATTCTAAATCCTGTCATCTTGGGCGAATCGAAACGAAGTGAAGTCGAAGGATCCGCACCGTAAGCTGCGCCATTTGGCTTGCGTCCAGCAAGGGGCCCTTCCGGCTTCTTCTTTCCAATACTGATATGAAAGATGAATTCCATACCTTCGCTCATCCCTCCCCCACAGGCGTCATCTCATGTGCCGTCGTGCCCGACGAAAGCACCTCCGTCACCGCAATCCCGCCCAGCACCAGCAGCGCCCCAGCCGAACTCCGCCACCCCAGCCTCTCGCCGAGAACAACAAATGAAGTAATCCAGGCAAACACCGGCTCAAGCGCCAGAATAAGCGCCGTATGTGTTGCGGGCAAATATTGCTGCGCGTACGACTGGACGGTAAATGCCGCAGCTGTCGCCAGTAACGCCGCCACACCCAGCGCCACCATGACGCGCAACGTCCAATGCACCTCAAAATGCTCCAACAGCGGCCCACTGATGCTCATAAACAGGGCACAAAATCCAATCTGTAACAGCGCCAGTTGCGTATATTCCACACGCGGCAAGGCATGCGCCATCGCCAGCACGTGCAGTGCAAACCCCAGCGCGCATCCCAGCGTGAGCACATCTCCCTTATTGATCGAATCGAAACCCATCGCCGCATGGGCCGGAGTGGTCAACAGCACAATACCCACAAATGCCAGCAACGCCCCCAGATACGCATTCCAGCGCGGCGCATGCGAATTCGCCGTCCGCAAAAACGGCACAGCGGAAAGCAGCGGCACCAGCACCACCATCAGGCCAGTTAGAAATGCTGACTTTGAAGGCGTCGTAAGCTGCAGTCCTGCCGTCTGGAACTGATACCCCATCGCCAGGCAAAGTCCTACCATCGCTCCATGGCCTAGTGCGCGCGGCGTCAGGCGCTTCCAGTGTTTTCGGTACACCACGGAAAGACACAAAAAGGCCAGCACCATCCGCAGCAGATTGAAAAACAGCGGAGAGATGTCCCCAAGCGCGTCTTTTATCACAACAAAAGTTGCGCCCCAGACAAAGACCACCGCAATCAGAAGCAGATGCGCACGCAGCGAGCGGGACATTCCAGAAGAGTAGCACCCCTATTGCGTCGGCTTGCTCCACACCTCATTCAGGAATTCGTACCGCGCGCGTGTCTTGTCCGGACGCGCCTCCGATTCCGCATTCAGGTGCATCACCTGCCAGTTAGTTGCTGCGTTGTAAGCAGGCCATTTCGGCAGCCCCGGCCCATTCGGATCTCCGGTCTTCGCAAAATTTGTCCAGTAGCTCTGCATCAGTTCCGACACGGCTCTGTCTTCCGGACGAACATTCATTCCCTTTCGCGAATCGAGCGTACCGAAAACATATTCGATGTCGTCAGAATGAAACACCGTTCCGGCAGCATGGAACTTGTCGCCTGGCGACGGCAGCTCAAAATGATAGCGATACACAGGCTTGCCGCCCGTGGCCACCTGCGCCTCAATCCAGCGCCACGTGGCATACACCAGAAAGCGGTCACCCGCGTAGTCCCTCAACGCGCGAATGGCCTCCGTTCCGTTGGTCGCAGCATAGGCGGTCAGGAACTTCCTCGCATTATTTGGACCAAACTCCTTTTGCGCCCATGCATGATATTCCGCCATCGTGATCGCCTTCTGCGGAATAAACCCCTCATCGCGGTTCCACCCTGCCAGAAGCGGAATGTGCGCCTGCTTGCCCGCTGCATATGTCGCGGCAACATCCTCGGTCAGAAAATACCCGTCAATGTCCGGCCAGAAACGCGCCGCTGGATGCCCGGGCCTGGACTCCACTGCCTTCAGCAGATCGGCTGCACTCATCGCCCTTAAATCGCTCAGCTTCGACGTGCCAAACACGTCCTCCAGCTCTTTCACGTCCTTCTTTTCCCGGGCCTCACGCGGCGGAAAAGGCTCCCGCTGGCTCATCGCCGCACCACTCTCTCCAATGGCCTTTTGAAACAAAGCTTTTGACAGGGGCGATGCCATCTGCGCACTTACGGAAAACGATCCCGCGGACTCGCCAAAAATCGTAATATTGCCCGGGTCTCCACCAAAATTCTTGATGTTACGCCGCACCCACTCGATCGCCGCTGCCTGGTCCATCAATCCATAATTTCCTGAAGCATGGTGAGGAGACTCGGCCGTCAGCTCCGGATGCACCAGAAAACCAAAGATATTCAGGCGGTAGTTCATGGAAACGACCACGACGCCCTTGTGCGCCAGGTTCTCGCCATCCTGCCGCGCCTCAGACGTGGCTCCCGCATAAAAGCCGCCGCCATATATCCAGACCATCACTGGCAGCTTCGCCTTCTTGTCCGTCGTCGGCGTCCACACATTCAGGTTCAGGCAGTCTTCGCTCGGTCCTGGGTCGCGGAAAATCATGTCTGAGAAAACGCTCGCCTGCATGCAATGGTGCCCAAAGCTGGTGGTATTCAGCTTGCCATGCCACTTCTCCGCGGGCCGTGGAGGTTTCCACCGCAGCTGTCCCACCGGAGGAGCAGCATACGGAATTCCTTTAAAGACGCGGACCTTGCCATCTTCGCTGATATATCCCTGCACCTTGCCTTTGTCCGTTTTCACTACCGGAGCTTTATCGGCAAAGCACGCAACGCTCGCCACCACCACACAAACAGTCACAGCCGATCGCAAAATGCTACGCATGAATGGAGCCCGCCTCCTCAGGAAATCTCTTGATTGAAAAAGGTATCACGCCGCACAGGTAAAATAACCTCGTGAGCACATCCACGGCAACATTCGAGGACGTCCGGATCAAACTCCGTGAACAGCAGCGCATTTCTACTGAAGACGCGCGCTGGCTCTGGCACAACGCCAGCGACGCTGAACTGCGCGAGCTCGCCTCATCCGTCCGCAGTCGCTTTCACCAGCCCGGCTCCTGCACCTATATGGTGATGCGCATCATCAACTACACGAATGTATGCGTAGCCCAGTGCGACTATTGCGCCTTCTACCGCCTGCCCGGCGACAAGGAAGGCTATGTACTTTCCCAGGACCAGGTCTTCGCCAGGCTCGATGAGCTGCTTGCTCTCGGTGGCGACCTCGCCGCCTTCAATGGCGGATTCAACCCGCATCTGCCGCTCGACTACTACTGCGGCCTCTTCGCCGCCATTCGCTCCCGCTACGGCAACCGCCTCGAATTCTACGCGCTCACCGTCGCCGAGTTCATGTACCTTGCCGACCATGCGAAGCTCGATTACGCCACCGCTGCCCAGCGCTTTAAGGAGGCAGGCGTGCGCTGGATCACCGGTGGTGGCTCCGAAATTCTCACCGAAAACTTCCGCAGCCGCCACAGCAAATTCAAATACACCGTGGCCGAATACTTCGAGGCACAGCGGGCCATCGTCCAGGCTGGACTAAAGACAACCGCCACCATGGTCATCGGTTTCGATGAGACCATAGACGAACGCCTCGAGCATCTGGAGCGCACACGCCGTTTTCAGGATGAAACCGGCGGCCTCGCCAGCTTTCTCTGCTGGACGTATAAACCTTATTTCACGCAGCTCGGCGGAATCGAGATCACCACAGCCGAGTATCTGCGCCACCTCGCACTCAGCCGCATTTATCTCGACAATATTTCGCGCATCCGTACCTCAGTGCTCACCCAGAACGAACGCGCTTTGGAAGGACTGCTCTATGGCGCCGACGACTTCGATCTCCCCATCGAAGACGAAGTAACGCAGAAGGCCGGCGCCACCATCAGCCTTGATTTCGACCGTATTCTGGTTGTAGCGCGAAAATTGGGGTTTGAGCCCGCATACAGAAGCGTAGCGGGGCATTAGTAAAGTAGCTCTGAGAATTCTCAGGAATAGCTCCCCGCGCAATCAGGGAGGATGCCTTCACGCCAGTCTGGCGGAAGCCAATCTTGCCGGTTCAGCGGTCAAAGCGCCGAACCCGATTAGATCCCCAGCTTCTTCACCTCATCGTTGTAATACTTGCGGTAAAGAATCTCCCATTCCTGGCTGCCTTCAAGAATGATCTTGCGCTGGGATTCAATCTTCTGGCGTGCCGCCTGGTCAATCTTGGTTTCCTCGGCTAAAAGGTGTTCAATCGTCCTGCGCGCTTCCTGCCGGATCGTATTACGGTCTTCCAGAAACTCGACCTCGTCCAGCTCCGCCAGAGTATCGGCCACCACGTGCGCCAGCTTGTTCACTTTGTCACGCGAGATTCTCACAGCACCGCCTTGTATTTACGCGCCAGTTCCTGCTTTACCTTCTTGAACATCTCAGGATAGCTCGCTCCTGTCCGCCGCATCTCATCCTGGTAGGCTTCCAGAATGATGCGGACTTCCTCATTAATGCGGTCTTCCAGTTGGAGCTCCTCCAGCAGACCGTTATAGATGCGCTCTTCCACCTGCGGAAGCTTCTCCGTTTTGATCATCTTTGCGGCGATCAGGTGCTTGACCGTGTGGCGCGCCAGATATCCAACATATTCTTTCGAGAAAATCATTGATCCTATTGGGAATATAGCATGAGGACTGCGCCTCCAGCGATACAGCCCCTTCTCCCAGGACCATAAGACCGCGGCCGCCCGGGGAGTGCCCTTCCCTCATGCGCACACAGCGGCAGCAATGAGCTGCATACGCGTACCAGACAAGTACGTGCCGCTGAAAACTTCGCCAAAACCCAAAATCTCCTTTCAATTTTAATATCGTACAATTCGGAAACTTGCTCGTTTTCCACTCAACCATTTCTGAGAGAATAAACATTTGATGATGCTACCCGACAATCTGATCTCGCTCAAAGACGACATGATCGCCTTCATCGCAGGTCATGGACTTCGCCGTCTCCCCGGCTACATCGGGGAAGAGGTGCCTTCCGTCGCCTGGAATGACACCAGCAATCCCGACAGTTGGAAGGACTTTGTCGAGACCGCAAAGGCCGCGGGCGCGCCTTTCATTACCATGAGCGACTTTGTCCTCGAAAAGGACGACCTCGAGCTGCTGCTCGAAGAGCTTCAGGATCTCGATTTCCCCAACGAAGAGAGCGCCGACACGGAAGAAGCACAGACGCTGATCAATTACGTCGGCAGAACTGGCTTTATCCAGCTCGGCTTCATGCACCAGGGTGTGGCCTTCATTCACGAAACTTCCACAGCATGGTACGACCGTTACCAGCACCTGCTCGAATCCGTCGAAGACTTCGGCGACATTGTTTTTGAACAGAACGAGGACGAAGACGAGTAGTTGATCGCATCTCGAAAACGCTGGGTCTACCACGAAACCGATCCTGCAGCCGCAGCCGCGCTGGCCCGCTCCGCCAGCATTCCACTGGTTGTCGCTGAACTGCTGCTTGCGCGCGGCCTGCGCTCCAGCGAAGAAGTCGCGCGCTTCCTCGACCCCCAGTTCAACCACCTCCACGACCCCTACAACATGCTCGGCATGGATGCCGCCGTCGTCCGGATTCGCCAGGCCATAAGCCGGCATGAACCCATCCTCATTTACGGCGATTACGACGTGGACGGCACAACCGCCACGGTCCTTCTCAAGACAGCCATTGAAATGATGGGCGGAAAAGTCCGTTTCCACATCCCCCATCGCCTTCGCGAAGGCTACGGCATGCGCGATCAGCGCCTCGCCGACGCCGCAGCAGAAGGCATTCGCCTCGTCATCAGCGTGGATACAGGCATTCGTGCCTTCGCCGCCGCTAAAGCTGCCCAAGAGCTCGGCCTTGACCTCATTGTCACCGACCATCATCTGCCGGAAGACAGCGTCCCCCAGGCCCTGGCCGTGCTCAACCCCAATCAGCCCGATTGCCCCTATCCCTGCAAGCATCTCTGCGGGGCAGGCGTCGCCTTCAAACTGGCACAGGCCCTTCTCGAAGCGCACGATTCCGAACGTGCGCGCACAAAAATTCTTCCCTCCTTTCTTAAAATCCTGGCCATTGCCACCGTCGCCGACGCCGTCCCTCTGCTCGGAGAAAATCGCGTCTTTGTCTCTCTCGGCCTTGACGGACTCCGCCGCCCCATCAATCCCGGACTGCGCCACCTGATGCTTTCCGCCAACCTTGATCCATCCCAGCGCCGCCTCACGCCTGTGGACATAGCCTTTCGCATCGCGCCCCGCATCAACGCCGCCGGTCGCATGGACATTGCCTCTGATGTCGTCGAAATGTTCACCACCCGCCAGCACCAGCGCGCGCAGGAGCTGGCCAGTAAACTGGAGCAGCTGAATACAGAACGTCGTGCCACAGAGGCCGCCACTCTCGCCCAGATCGAGGAACGCCTGGCTGGCCCGGAATTTCAGCAGGCCCGCTGCATTGTCATGGACGGCGATAGCTGGCACCGCGGCATCATCGGCATACTCGCCTCGCGTATCGTGGACCAGACCGGCAGGCCTGCGCTTGTGCTGACGCGCGAAAATGGCGAGGCCCACGGCTCAGGCCGCTCCATCCCCGGTTTTCACCTCCTGAATGCGATTGAGAGCTGCCGCGACCTATTCACCCGTTTCGGCGGACACGCCCATGCCGTCGGCTTTTCTCTGCCTTCCGATCGTGTTTCCGCTCTCCGCCAGCGCTTGGAAGAATATGCTCTCGCCCATCTGCCTGAAGATGCGCTGGGCACTCCGCTCACCATCCAGGCACTTCTGCCTCTCGATCGCATCACTCCTGCTCTCTTTACCTGGCTGCGGCGTATGGAACCCTGCGGCATGGGTAATGAAGAACCTGTATTCGCGGCCCAGAACGTGCGCGTCACCGCATCCCCGCGTTTTTTCAAGGAAAAGCACGTCCGTCTCCAGCTCGCGCAGGGGCCACGCGCCATTCTGTTTCCGGCCGTCGGCTGGAGCTGGGCCGAACGCGTCCAGCAGATGGGTCTCGCAGAAGGCAGCGTCATCCATCTCGCCTACAAACTGCGCCAGAATGAACACCCGGAATTTGGTGGCCTGGAGCTGGAGATCGCCGGCATGGAAGTGGCCCACTGAACCTGCCAGACTTGATGCACTTTGTCATCAGCTGAACGAAGACGCCAATCGCCGCAAGATACATGCATGTGCCCCAAGTCACGAATCAGGGTCCCCGTTACGCGTGGTTTTTGCGTTCCGGGTGAGGGAGCTAACTGGGCCGATCCAGTCTGCGCGAAGCGCACTCATCATCTCAACCTGGGTGCCCCATCCTTTTGTGAAACAAAGGGTGGGAAGCTTCGGAGGATACAAACACCAAGAAAGTTTGATCATCCTGAGCGGAGCACCCGTAGGCGCGCAGAAAGAGGAGGGCCAATGCTCGAAATTTCAGTTACTGACTTTGCTGATTTTGTTTTGAAGGTAGGTGTCTGCCAAATCAAAAAGGCCGAGGAGATTCACCAACGTGGCGCATACGACCCTGCAAAAGACTATCGGGGTGCTGGCCGACGCCACCGATACGCACTACGAGGCCCTCAGTTACGCAGATGCGTATATCGCTTCAGCATATTCATACTGAGTCGGCAAAGTGCCGCGATCGGGTACTGCGCCTCAAGTGTACTTCGGGCGACTTTTTAGGAATTTGGTGGGCCCACCAGGACTTGAACCTGGAACCAACGAATTATGAGTTCGCTGCTCTAACCGATTGAGCTATGGGCCCTTATGCGACGAATGCGCTTGTTGAATTGTACTGTTCCTGCGCCCAACTGTACCACAATCCTTTGGTGCACCTTCAGATTATGATCCCCTGCTCAGACCATTGAGCTACGGGCCCGGTCGTAGAAGATGGAATGTCGCGGTTCTCATTCATCTTGGCCCGGAAAAAACACCTGCCTGCTGCACGCTGGTGCAGCAGGGCACTTCTGGCTCGTTTCCATGCCTTCTTACACAGCCTGTTCTACCAGCGGAGCATGAGTCTCCGCCTTGGGCCGCTCCTGTTCAGGCGCGTCGCCAATGCGCTTTGAGAAACTGCACGCAACGACCGAGTCTTCCTCACCTTTCTTGCGCCGCTTCTTCGTGCCCTCTTCTTCCTCAGCTGTCGCCTTGCGGTTCGGGCAGACGAGATACACGCCAGACTTCAGCGTCTTCTCCAGCAGATACGGCGAGCCGCATTCCGGACACTTCTGGTCTACGGGCTTGTAATTCGCCGTGAAGTCACACTTTGGATAGTTCTCGCATCCGTAAAAGATGTTGCCGCGGCGTGCCTTCTTTTCGACAATCTCGCCCTCATGGCACTTCGGGCACTTCATGCCGATGGTGTTTTGCTTAATGTACTTGCACTTTGGATAGCCTGAGCAGGAGATGAACTCTCCGTACTGGCCCTGACGTTTCACCAGTTGCTTGCCGCATTTCGGGCAGGTCTCATCAATCGGTTCCGGCGGCTTCTGCTGCTGCTTCTGGTGCAGGCGACGCACGGTCTTGCACGGCGGGTCTTCGTTATATCCGGGACAGGCCATGAATGGTCCCCACGGCCCATTGCGCAGCACCATCACGCGGCCGCAGTTCTCGCAGTATTCTTCTTCCTGCTCGTTCTCCTGGCCTTCATTCAGGACAAGGTTCGGCTTGGCCTCAAAGTTTTCCCTCGTGTAGTCACAACTGTCTTTCTTTTTTTTGTCGTAAGAGCTACAGGCATAGAAGGAGCCGAACTTGCCCCACTTCAGCACCAACGGCGAGCCGCACTGCGGACACTTCTCGTCTGTTGGCTTCTCCATCCGCTTGATGTTTTCCATGTGCTTGCTCGCGTCCTTCAGCTCTTCTTCAAAGTGGCCGTAGAAGCCCTTCAGCAGATCAGTCCACTTTTCGCGGCCATCTTCAATGTCGTCCAGCTCTTCTTCAAGCTTTGCCGTGTACTGCGTGTCGAAGATGTACGGGAAGTTCTTCACCAGAAGATCATTGACCACCGTGCCGATCTCGGTCGGCACAAAACGGCCGGAGCGTCCACCAATCTTCTGCACGTACTCGCGGTCCTGAATGGTGTTAATGATGGACGCATACGTGGACGGGCGCCCGATGCCGCGCTCTTCCAGCTCCTTGACGAGCGACGCTTCGTTGTAGCGCGGAGGAGGCTCCGTGTAATGCTGCTCCGGCTTTAACTCGCGCAACGTGAGGGCCTGGCCCTCATTCAGAACAGGCAGCTTGTTGGTAAGCGCCTCATCATCTTCGTCTTTCTTCTCTTTAGACTCCTCGTAGACTTTCAGATAGCCATCAAACTTCAGCACCGAGCCGGTCACGCGGAAATCGTAGCGACGATCGGCCTTCGCAACAATATCTACAGTCGTCTGGTCAAAGACGGCAGGCGTCATCTGCGAAGCAACAAAGCGCCGCCAGATAAGCCGGTAAAGCCTGTACTGCTCGTCGCTCAGATACCTCCGGACCTCATCCGGATGCAGGTCCACATTCGTCGGGCGAATCGCCTCGTGCGCATCCTGCGCGTCCTTCTTCGACTTGAAGGCATTCGGCGATTCTGGCAGATAGTTTCTGCCCAGGTTCGACCGGATCCAGTTGCGGACAGCGGCAATCGCCTCCGGCGCAACACGCGTCGAGTCCGTACGCATATAGGTAATAAGACCGACAGTCTCGCCACCAATATCCACTCCTTCATACAGGCGCTGCGCCACGCCCATGGTGCGCTTCACGTTAAAGCCAAGCTGGCGCGATGCATCCTGCTGCAGCTTGCTGGTAGTAAATGGCGCAGTCGGATTGCGCTTGCGCTCCTTGCGCTCAACTGAGCGGACAGACCAGGCGGCCTTCTTCAGCTGCGCCACAACTTCGTCTGTAATCTTCTGGTCTGGCAGCGAAGGTTGGTCCACGGTTTCCACACGTGCGCGCTGGCCGTCTATGCCAACAAAGCGTGCCGTAAACGATGCAGCCTTCTGCGCTTCCAGTTCCGCATCAATGGTCCAGTATTCAACCGGATTGAAGGCCTTGATTTCACGTTCGCGCTCAACAATCAGGCGTACAGCAACGGTCTGCACGCGTCCGGCAGAAAGGCCGCGGCGTACTTTGTCCCACAACAAGGGAGAAACCTGATACCCAACAATGCGGTCCAGTACGCGACGCGTCGTCTGCGCGTCTACCAGGTGCGAATCAATCTGGCGCGCATGCTGGAAAGCATCGCGCACGGCCTTCGGCGTGATCTCATTAAAGGTGACGCGCTGGATGGCGTTCTTCTTCACGACCTTGCTCAACTCTTCAGCAAGGTGCGCGGCAATCGCCTCGCCTTCTCGGTCAGGGTCAGGCGCGAGATACACGGCCTCTGACTTGGCAGCTAGCTTCTTCAGGCGGTCCACCACCTTCTCTTTGCCCGGAATGACAACCAGCTCCGGCTCAAAGGTGCGGTGTTTCAGCTCCACGCCGATTTCGTTTTTGGGCAGGTCCTTAATGTGGCCCAGCGATGCTTCGACCGTGTAGTCCTTACCCAGATATTTGTTGATCGTCTTCGCCTTTGCGGGAGACTCAACGATCACGAGCGATTTACTCATCGTTTTCCTTTGCCAATGCTTCTGGAAGCTATCACGAATGGCCGCGCAGAATCCAGAGCCGACATTTGAAAGACGCAAAAAATTCATGAACGGTGCATGACAACACTCACGCGGGTATCAAAAACTTTTGACGTAATTTTTGCCCGGAAGTTGTTTGATGCGTCCTGCGAGCTCCAATTCAAAAAGCGCCGTAAACACTTCTGATGAACTCAGCTCTGGCCCCAGCTTCTCCATGATCTCGTCCAGTTGCAGCGCTTCATCATGCCGAAGCATTGCCATCACACGAGATTCAGCGGGCTGCAAGGGAGCTTCCTCAAATAACGATGCACCATGTTGTGGTTTTGATGCAAGTTCGCCGTTCGATTCAACCTCAAGCCGAATCTGCGAAGGCAGCTCTTCCCACACATCTTCCCACGTGGCCACAAGCTTAGCGCCTTGTTTAATCAATGTGTTAGGTCCCCACGCGTTTTTTGTGGTCACATTGCCGGGAACCGCAAAAACATCCCGGTTCTGCTCGACCGCGCACCGGGCAGTCACACGCGTCCCGCTGTGCTCGCCTGCTTCCACCACCAGCACGCCCACACTCATTCCGCTGATGATCCGATTGCGCTTGGGAAAGTTCTGCGGAGCCGGAAAGGTCCCCATCGGCAATTCAGAAACAATCGCACCTCCACCCGCAATGATCTGTTCCGCCAGAGACTTGTTCTCTTTTGGATAGATCACGTCAATTCCTGTCCCCCACACAGCAATGGTCCTGCCCTTCGCCATCAGAGCGCCTTTGTGCGCCGCTGCGTCCACACCGCGCGCCATTCCGCTCAGAATAATCAATCCTCGCGCCGCAAGGTCACGCGACAGCATTTCGGCCATCCCGCTCCCATAGGGAGAAGGGTGCCGTGTTCCAACCACCGCAATCGCAGGCTGCGAAAGCACCGACACATCGCCGCGCACCCACAGCAACGCTGGAGGATCAAAAATTTCCTGCAAGCGCTCCGGATACTCAGGATCGTTGTAGGCAAGAAACGACGCTCCCGTCTTCTGCATCGCTTCCCACTCCGCATTGGCTGCCTGCAGCGCCTGCCCGTCGGAAATAAACTGCACCGCCTGCGCTGGAAAATTGAGCGATTCCAGCCCCGTCAACGGCAGATGCAGTATCTCTTCTGCAGAATGCGTCTGCCGCACTGCACTCAGAATGCGTCGCGGACCAAGTCCGGGAGTAAGCGCAAGCGCCAGCCATGCAAGACGCTCCATACTGATGGATTCACTGAAGGCAGAGGAAGAGGTCAACGTGTTTGTACCTGTTTTTATTTTTGGGAATTTGCACGGAGACTAGCGGGGCCTGAAGGCAAAGTCAAGTTACGGAAGGAATGGTTGTGTTGTGTCGCAGTTTGGGCTTGTTTTTGAAAGCGCACCGCCTCAGCCGTGCCAATAAACGTGAAAAAAGAAGGGGCTTTATAGCCCCTTCTGAACGGCGCACTCGCAAACCCTCTCTACTTAGCCAGGGCCTGCGCTGCATGCAAATGCTGCAATGCATTCACTATGGTTGTGTGTTTCTGCCGTGCCTGGATACCTTCCGCAGCCGCACGCGCAGCTGCCAGTGTCGTAATGGTCGGAATCCGTTGCAAGACCGCCGCACGCCGAATGGCCTTCTCGTCGAAGAAAGGGTCCTGACCATGAGGCGTATTCACAATCAGCTGAATCCGCTCACCCTTGATCAGGTCAACCACATTTGGTCGGCCCTCCTTCACCTTGTACACGCGCTCCACCACCATTCCTGCCTGCTCAAGTACGCTGGCTGTACCTTCCGTTGCGACCAGATGGAAGCCCAAATCCACATACTGTCGAGCCACATCCACCACCTGCGCCTTGTCGCGGTCATTCACGCTGAAGAAGACTGTACCTTTCAGCGGCAGGTGCTGCCCGGCAGAAAGCTGCGCTTTGGCAAAGGCCTCGCCAAAGTTGTCCGCTACGCCCATCACTTCGCCCGTGGACTTCATCTCCGGCCCAAGCACAGTGTCAACGCCCGGGAACTTGTTCCATGGGAAGACCGGCGACTTTACAAAATAATGCGTCCCTGTTTCCAGATCTTTACGGGATGCAACCTGCTCCGGCAGCAGTTCCCGCAGCTTGCGTCCAGTCATCAGGCGCGAAGCAATCTTCGCCAGCGGCACGCCAGTGGCCTTTGAAACATACGGCACAGTGCGCGATGCGCGCGGGTTTACTTCGATCACATAGACCTTGTCGCGCTGGATGGCGAACTGCAGATTCACCAGACCCACCACTTTCAGCACCAGCGCCAGCTTGCGTGTGTATGTGCGGATGGTCTCCAGCACCTCAGCCGAAAGATCAACCGCAGGCAGCACGCACGATGAATCGCCGGAGTGGATGCCTGCCTCTTCAATGTGCTGCATGATGCCCGCAATCACAACGTCGGTTCCATCACTGATGGCGTCCACATCCACTTCCACCGCATCTTCCAGGAAGTGGTCAATCAGAACAGGTCGCTCCTGCGAGTACTCCACGGCCTCCTTCATATACCGCGCCACTGCATCGCTGTCATAAGCGATGGTCATAGCGCGTCCCCCCAGCACATATGAAGGCCGCACCAGCACCGGGAAACCAATGCGCTCCGCGCCCTCAAGGGCCTCTTCCACGCTCGTTGCCATCGCCCCTGGAGGCTGCGGAATATTCAGCTCTTCCAGCAGCTTGCCAAAACGCTTGCGGTCTTCCGCCAGATCAATGGATTCCGGCGACGTTCCAAGAATCGGCACGCCAGCCGCTTTCAAACGCAGTGCCAGGTTCAGCGGCGTTTGCCCGCCAAACTGCACAATCATGCCAATCTCTGCGCCGCTCTGCGCCTCGTGCTCATAGACCGCGAGCACATCTTCCAGCGTCAGCGGCTCAAAGTAGAGGCGGTCGCTGGTGTCATAGTCGGTCGAGACCGTCTCCGGATTGCAGTTGACCATGATGGTCTCGTAGCCGTCTTCCTTCAGGGCAAACGCAGCATGGCAGCAGCAGTAATCAAACTCAATTCCCTGCCCGATCCGGTTCGGCCCTGCGCCAAGAATAATCACCTTGCGTTTGCTCGTTGGAGTCGCCTCGTCCTCATCGTCATAGCAGGAGTAAAGATAAGGCGTAAGGCTTTCAAACTCGGCTGCGCACGTGTCCACCTGCTTATAGACGGGCTTAATACCATGTCGATGCCGCAATTGCCTCACCTGCTTTACACCATCGTTGCCTGAAAGCCCCCAGACTTCGGCAATGCGCTCGTCAGAGATACCCATGCGCTTGGCCTTCCGCAAGACCTCGGCCGATATCGTGTCCGGATTGTAATCGGCCAGCGAAGCAATCATGTCCGTCACTTCCTTGATGTGATACAGGAACCACGGATCAATCGAGGTCATGCGTGCCACTTCGCGCACGCTCAGCCCGCGGCGGAAGGCAAACCGCACATAATCAATGCGCCCGGGCTTTGGCGTCACCAGCATCTGTGTCAGGCGCCGCGGATCGAGAATCTCAGCACCAACCTTCTTGCCCGTATCAAGCGAGCGCAGCGCCTTCATCAGCGATTCCTTGAAGGTCCGGCCAATCGCCATCACTTCGCCCACAGACTTCATCTGCGGTCCCAGGTTTTCATCCGCTCCGGGAAACTTCTCAAACTGCCACTTCGGAATCTTGGTGACGACATAATCAATCGTCGGCTCAAAGCAGGCCGGCGTCATCTTCGTGATGTCATTCGGGATCTCATCGAGCGTATAGCCCACGGCCAGCTTCGCCGCAATCTTCGCAATTGGAAAGCCTGTCGCCTTCGATGCCAGCGCCGACGAGCGCGATACGCGCGGGTTCATCTCAATCACGGTCATTCTGCCTGTCAGCGGATTCACCGCAAACTGCACGTTTGAGCCGCCAGTCTCAACCCCGATTTCGCGCATCACGGCAATTGCCGCCGTGCGCATCTTCTGGTATTCGCGGTCCGTCAGTGTCTGCGCCGGAGCAATCGTGATTGAATCCCCTGTATGGACGCCCATCGGATCCATGTTCTCAATCGAGCAGACGATGATGACGTTGTCCGCAAGATCGCGCATCACCTCTAGCTCGTACTCTTTCCAGCCAAGCACTGACTCTTCAATCAGGCACTCGTGCACTGGAGAGAGATCAAGTCCGCGCGCCAGAATCTCCATCAGCTCTTCACGGTTATAAGCAATGCCACCGCCTGAACCACCCAGCGTAAACGAAGGGCGAATAATCGCCGGAAACCCAATCTTGCTCGTAAACTCCAGTCCATCGCGAATGTTGTTCACCAATGCCGACTTCGGCACATCTAGGCCAATCCGCGTCATCGCATCTTTAAAGAGCAGCCGGTCTTCGGCCTTTTTGATGGCGTCGAGCTTCGCACCAATCAACTCCACGTCGTACTTCTCAAGCACGCCGGAATCCGCCAGCTCCACAGCAAGATTCAGCGCCGTCTGCCCACCCACTGTCGGCAGCAACGCAAACTTGCCCTTCCGGCCTTCATCCTTGAGCATCTGCGATTCAATGCGGATAATCTCTTCCACATACTCGCGCGTCAGCGGCTCAATGTAGGTGCGGTCCGCCAGTTCAGGATCGGTCATGATCGTGGCCGGATTTGAGTTCACCAGCACCACTTCATACCCTTCCTGCTTCAGCGCCTTGCACGCCTGCGTGCCGGAGTAGTCAAACTCCGCCGACTGGCCAATTACAATCGGCCCCGAGCCGATCACGAGAATCTTGGTGATGTCGTTCCTGCGTGGCATCTGTTTCTCTTCCTATTCCTTAACTTCAGAACTCAGAATTTTAATCTGGTACAGCATCGAATCTTTTGAAGGACACGGCTTTGGCCGTGCCATCAGCTACATCTGAATCCCAGGGCTTTGGCCCTGAGGGACTCCACCTAACTCCCATTTGCCGCCAAACGCGAAGCTATACAGATAATCCCTAGCCATTCACATAATTTTGCCTTCACTGGATTCAGCCAAATGTAATGCCGATGTTTCTGATATTCATCCATATCTCGAATCCGATGATCGGCAAATCCTCGCTGCCAGACATTGTGCCGACTTTCAAATTTCAACGATGCCTGCTTTAAAAAAATCGCCCCTGATCAATTGCACTGCTTTTTTCAGGCTCTCCAAAGGCATATGAGGTGGAATGATCCACCATCAGGACAAATTCATGCAGCAGAAAACTGCCCTCTGCCCGGTAGCCAAAGAGGGTTTCGAGAAACAGCTTTGACCAGCGTTCGTACTTAAAGAATGACCGGCGCTCGCCTGTTTCTGATGTGACGAAGTAGGTCTGACCATTTCTTGTAGTAGCTGGTTCTCGTTTCAGCTTCACTGCAATCCTTCGAAGGCTAAAGCCTCTTTTGCTCTCATAGTTGCACCAGGCCTTCCAGCGGCAGCCGCCCCCCATAAAAAAGGCGGGACCAAATGGCCCGCCGCCTATCTCTTGAATTCCTCCATCATCTTCCTGAAATCACGGAAGAGATAGTGTGAATCGTGGGGACCTGGGCTCGCCTCCGGATGGTACTGCACACTGAACAGAGGCAGCGATTTGTGCCGCAGACCTTCCAGCGTATTGTCGTTCAGGTCAATGTGCGTCAGGTCTACTTCATTGGCATTGATCGAATCCGGGTCCACAGCAAAGTTATGATTGTGCGCCGTAATCTCTACCTTGCCCGTGTCCATCTGCTTCACCGGATGGTTCCCGCCGTGGTGCCCAAACTTCAGCTTATAGGTCTTGCCGCCCAGTGCCAGTCCAATAAGCTGATGCCCGAGGCAAATCCCAAAAATCGGCTTGTGCCCCATCAGCTTGCGAATGTTCTGCTGCGCATATTCCACCGGCTCCGGATCACCCGGTCCATTCGAGAGGAAAATTCCGTCCGGGTTCAGCCCCAGAACATCCTCTGCCGAGGTCTGCGCCGGGACCACCGTCACGCGGCAGCCCTGATCGGCCAGCATCCGCAGAATGTTCTTCTTGATGCCGAAGTCATACGCCACCACGTGCATGTCCGGCTTCGCCAGCGCAATCGGCGACTCGACCTGCTCCAGCGGATCAGGCCCGTCGTGCTCCCACTCATAGCGCGTCTTGGTGCTGACCACACTTGCCAGGTCCGTGCCTTCCATCTTCTTCACCGAGCGTGCCTTCTCAACCAGCACATCCGGGTCTGTCTCAATCGAGGAAATCACGCCCCGCATCACGCCATGGGTCCGCAGATGCCGCACCAGAGCACGCGTATCAATCTCAGAAATCACCGGAACATTGAACCGCTCCAGATACTCATCAGCAACCAGCTGCGAACGCCAGTTTGAGCTGATCGGAGAAAACTCGCGCGTCACCAACCCCTCTATAAAAGGCTTGTTCGCTTCATTATCAATGGAATTGGTGCCGTAATTGCCAACCTGCGGATTAGTTAGAACGACAATCTGTCCGGCATAGGAGGGATCAGTGAATATTTCCTGATAGCCGGTTAAAGAAGTATTGAAAACAACTTCGCCGTAGCACTCACCTTTGGCGCCGTAGCCCTGGCCGCGGAAGATGCGCCCGTCCTCGAGCGCAAGTATCGCCTGCATCGCTTCTCCATGGAGTGGATTCAATAGATTTTACCAATTTTTCTCCGACAATTCCGGTAAATTTTGCGTCACACATGCGTTTTTCGTCCGCCCTCAATGCACCACGCCCATATTGTCCGCCGGCCAGTAGACAAACGATGCCTTGCCATAAATCAGCTTTCGAGGAACAGGTCCAAAATCGCGACTGTCACTCGAAATAGACCGGTGGTCGCCCATCACAAAATACTCGTTTGGTGGCACTGTGATTTCGCTCATCGAGCGCACGTCCCGATACATCTTCGGAACATACGGCTCATCCAGCAGCTCGCCATTCACATACACTCGCCCGTCACGGATAGCAATATTGTCTCCGGGCAGCCCGATCACGCGCTTAATGTAGCTCTTCGAGGGATCACGCGGATAATAAAAAACCACCACATCATCGCGTGAAATCTTCTCAAAGTCGTACGCAAATTTATTTACAAACAGCCGATCCTGGTCCCGCAGCTCCGGTTGCATGCTGGTGCCTTCCACTCTTACCGGCTGGTAAAGAAAGGTAATGATAAAGAATGACGCCATCACCGAAATGATGAAGTCGCGCAACCATAACTGAAAGCTGCTGCGGGCATTCTCCTTGCCCGCCTGGTCCATTAGTTCGTCCTCAGTACTCATCGCAATGTCTTAATCAACGCACCCAAGGCTGCCCGCAGGGCACAGCATCTTATATTTCGGTTTTCCTAGCGGCTGCTGTGTCGGCGGAACAGGAGTCGCCTGCCCCGCTGCATCTGGCCCAGTCAGGTTCGCCTGCGTAATCGTCAGCGGACGCTGCAAAACCATCTCCACTCCCTGCCCGGCCGGGAGCACAACGTCATCTCCGCGCGTCAGTAGCGTCGTAACCAACCCCGCCGCGCCGCCTCCCAGCGCACCAATCAGCGCGCCCTTTCCAGGATTTCCAGCCACCGCGCCGCCGATCGTCCCCAGACTCGCACCTGCCATCGTGTCCTGCGCAACCGTCCCAGCATCCTTTCCTTTACTGCCGGCCTGCTCAATTTTGCCTTCCTTCTCCACCTTCGGCCCGCTTGAGCCAGGAAGCCCATTCACCACTCCCGGAATGCTCACAACGCTTCCATTCGGAAAAATCATCGAGGTAAAGTGCATCCGCACAGCCGCCCGGCCTTTAATGCGCCCCGGACGCGTCACCTGGTCTACTACGCCCTGCACATACACGCCTACCGGAATCGCCACATGGCCATCTACCACTACCGGAAAGCTCGATGAAAGATATACGCCATCGCCCGGCTGCACCGTCTTCGTATTGATCGCAGAGCGCAGTTCCAGAAGTACCTTGGTGCCCTCCGGCACCACCATCGTCTTCGCCTGGGAAGCCGCTGGCGATTGCTGCTCCTGCGCAAAAGCGCACAGCCCAACCGCCAGCACTCCGGCCACGAGCGCGTATTTCGCATTCAAAACTGTTTTACAAGAAGACGGCTTCACCCTCGCCAACCGGGGGCAGAAAGAAGCAGGTGAAAATCTCCTCACCATGCAAAACATCTTCGATCCATAAGAAAATGGCCCGTCCATCACCGCCTCCGGCCCTGTCTATATTGTAGACGTGCGGCTACTGCCAGCGGTCAACGATGATCTTCGCTACCTTCGCCATCAGTACCTCGGCCGCATTGTCCGGCGTCCAGCTCGTGTCTTGGTTGTCCCAGGTAAATTCTGAAATCAACACCGGCCCATTCTTCGCATCCACTACGCCCACATCATTGCGCACGTTGTCCAGCGCTCCCGTCTTGTTGGCAATCTTTGACTCACCCTCCGTCGTATCAACCGCTTCCAGATATCGCGGAATACTGTTGCGGTAAAACTGGTTTCGGAGCATGTGCATCGCCGCATCGCACAGCTTCTGGTCTCTGGCCGTCGGCTTGGCCGCACTGCTCGGAGCATTCAGGTTGCATGCGGCAAACCGCTCCATCACATCCGCCATCTCCCGCGCCGTCGTCTTCCCCAATCCAAACTGTTTCTGGTCCGGAGGCATCGGTCCCACCGGAGGCTTTGAAACTTTCTTGTACAGCCACGTATTCTTCAGCCCCAGCCACTGGATGCGGTTATCAATGTTCTTAAGGCCCAGCTTGTCAATCGCCACATTCGTCGCCGTGTTGTCGCTGACAATAATCATCATCGTCAGTACGTCCTTCAGCGTAAGCGTCTGCGGAGTGTCAAAGAAACCCAGCACCCCTGATCCTTCTACCTGGTTCTCCTTCGTCAGCCGTAACCGGTCTTCAAAGTGTGCTTTTCCCGCCTGAATCTGCTTCAGCGCCTCAAACAGCACCGTCAGCTTAATCACTGACGCCGTAGGCACAGGCGTGTCCGCGTTAATTGCAACCGTCTTGCCAGTTTTCAGGTCTTTCGCAAAAACCGCCACTTTGCCCTTGTGCAGCGCCGCCAGCGCTCGCAACTGCGTCTCCAGCGCTGTGTCCTCCTGCCCCCACATCGGATGAAAAGACAATAAGCATAAAAACAGTGCCAGCCATAGATAGCATTTCTTCATTCGTTTTCCCCTGAAATCGCTTACTATACTGTCACTTGCATCAAATTGCCATGCCCTGCCGCTCGGGTTGTATCGCAACGTGGGTTTATTTTGAAGTGGCACGGCTTTAAGCCGTGCCGATAAAAAAGGTGAAAAAAGAAGGTGCTTTAGCTCCGGAGGGAATTTGGAAATGCAAACTGTGACACGACTGCCGCTCGCACACTCCGCACAGCGTCAGCAGTTTGCTCCGGCGCGCGCTATTCTTGAGCAGGCCATCGCCAGCCACGCCTTTCCCGGCGCAGCCTACGCCGTCCTGTATCAGGGTAAAGTCATCGCGCTCGACGCCGCAGGCCGCTTCACGTATGACAATGACTCGCCCCAGGTGCTTCCTGACACGATTTTCGACCTGGCCAGCGTCACCAAAGTCGTCGCCACCACCTCCATGGCCATGCTGCTCCACGACCGCGGCATTCTCGATCTCGATACACCGCTCGGAGAAATCCTTCCAGCCTTCGTCATCGGCCGCGACCCCGGCAGCGGCAAGGAACGCGTCACTCTGCGCATGTTGCTGGCGCACTCTTCCGGACTGCCCGCCTACGCCCGCCTCTTTGAGCAACATACTTCCGCCAACGCCCTTCTGCGCGCCTGCCTGCAAATGCCCCTCGAAGTGCCCCCCGGTACCCGCGCCGAATACTCTGACATCGGATTCATCCTGCTCGGCAAAGCGCTTGAAGTGCTGGCCGGCGACCACCTTGCCCGCTACTGCGAACGCGAAATCTTTGCCCCGCTCGCACTGAAAAACACTTTTTTCTGCCCGCCCGAGCAGTTGCGCTCTCAAATCCCGCCCACCGTCTACGACGCTGCATTCCGTCACCGCATCATCCAGGGCGAAGTCCATGATGAGAACGCATATGTCCTCGGTGGAGCTTCCGGCCACGCCGGTCTGTTCTCCAGCGCCTTCGATGTGCTCACCTTCGCCGCCTGTATCCTCGCCGAAGGCCGCACCACTGAAGGTCAGCAACTCTTCTGCCCGGAAACAATTCGCCTCTTCGCCACCAAACAAATCGGCTCGCGCACCCTCGGGTGGGACACTCCCACTCCGCCTTCATCTTCGGGAAGCTACTTCAGCCCGTCTTCCATCGGACACCTGGGCTACGTCGGCACTTCTCTCTGGATAGATCCCGAGCGCCAGCTCGCCGTAGTTCTGCTCACAAACCGCACCTGGCCCGACCGCTCCAGCAAGGCCATCCAGCAGGTACGCCCACAGTTCCACGACGCCATCGTAAAAACCCTGTCTTAATAACCGGCCGGGTGCCCACCCTTCGCGCAGCGAAGGGATAGGAGAAGCGAACGTTGGGCGAATCGTCGAGCAATCAAAGAGAATGATTTCTGGGCCAGCTTAAAAGAACTTCGTGATCAACACATTCGTCACGAACGCAGCCAGGTACGCCAGCGTGCTCATATAAACAAACTGCAACGCTGGCCATTTCCAGCTATTGGTTTCGCGCCGCACAATCGCCAGCGTTGAAGTGCACTGCATGGCGAAAGCAAAGAAAACCACCAGCGCCATGGCTCCGCCCAGGGTCAGGTCATGATGCAGCGCCGCCTTCAAAGTCAGTGACTGGGTTGCTGGATCAGCCCCATACAGGTTCCCCAGCGTCCCTACGATGACTTCCCGCGCAATCACAGAGCTTAACAGGCCAATCCCGATCTTCCAGTTAAAGCCCAGCGGCTTAATCAGCGGCTCAATAAACTGCCCCACCCGTCCGATCACACTCTGCGGCAAATCCGCATGGAACGGCACATGCCCCAGTACCCAGAGCACCAGCATCACGCTCAGAATGACCGTGCCCGCCTGCTTCACAAACACAGTTCCACGGTCAATCAGGCGCAGTCCAAGCGAGCGCAGCGTTGGCATCCGGTACTGCGGCAGTTCCAGAATGAACGGGGCCGACGATGCTTTCAAAATCGAAGATTTAAGCAGACGCGCAGTAAACAACGCGGCCAGAAAACCCAGCACATAAAGCCCGACCATCACCGCCGCCTGCAACCCGAAAAAATCCCCCAGCAAAGGTTTGTTGGGAACAAAAGCCGCAATGATCAGCAGATACACCGGCAGCCGCGCCGAGCAGGTCATAAATGGCGCTACCAGAATCGTCGCAAAACGATCGCGCTTGTTCTCAATCGTGCGTGTCGCCATAATCGCAGGAACTGCGCAGGCGTAGGCGGAAAGCAGCGGAATAAACGCCTTGCCATTCAGCCCGATCGCGCGCATGACGCGATCAGCAATCAGAGCAGCGCGTGCCAGATAGCCCGAATCCTCCAGTATCCCGATAAAAAGAAACAGCAGCAGAATCTGCGGCAGAAACACCAGCACCGATGCCACGCCTTTCCACACGCCGTCAATCAACAAAGATTGCAGCCAACCGTGGCCCAGCAGCACTCCAACTTTATCGCCGCTCGTATTCAGCAGGTCCTGCAGCAGGTCGCTCAACGGGCGTCCAATCGAGAACACCACCTGAAACACGGCAAAGACGACTGCGATAAAAAACAGCGGCCCCGTCACGCGTCCCAGCAGTACCGAGTCCAGCTTGCGTGTCCACTCCGATGAAAGCGGGGCCTTGTACTTCGTCCGCGTGCTGACACCCGTCGCCCATTGCCGGTATGAGCGCGGATTTCCCATCACCGGCAGCTCCAGCTTCGGCATCGCTGCCCGAATCGGATCACTTTTCTGGTCAAGGAAATGCTTGATGGCGTCCAGCCCGGTGCCGCGTGCCGCGCTGATCTTCGCCACCGGTACCCCGAGTTCCCGCGCCAGCGCCAGCGTATCCACCTCGCCCCCGCGTACCGCCATCAGGTCGCTCATATTCAGCAGGACCATCGTCGGCAGTCCAAGGGACAGAATCGGCGCGGCCAGCATCAGTTGCCGCTGCAAATGCAGTGAATCCAGCACCAGCAGCACCGCATCCGGAACAGGCGCTCCCGGCATGCGCCCGTGCAGCACCTCCACCGCAACCCGCGCGTCCTCTGACTGGCTGTTCAGGCTGTAAATTCCAGGAAGGTCAATCAGCGTCAGATCGCCGCGATCAATGCCGCTCATCTTGCCGTAATGCTGCTCTACTGTCACTCCGGGATAATTGGCGACCTTCTGGCGAAGTCCGGTAAGCCGGTTAAAGAGCGTGGTTTTTCCTGAATTAGGAGGCCCAATCAGGGCAACCGTATGGATCTTTCCCGCAATCCGCGGTTTGACCTCAATCTCGATCGTAGCTGGCGTGCAGCAGCTGCTCATGCTCACTCGTCCCCGATTTCCCTCACGCTGATCCAGCGCGCCGTATCGCTTCGCAGGGCCACTTCCATTCCGTCCACAGCGTAGACCGTCGGATCGCCTGCCGGAGCGCGCCGCACCGCCCTCACCCGCGCCTCTGGCATAAATCCCATGTGCATCAGGTGGTGCTGGATTTCGTCCGGCAGCCTCAACACTTCAATCACGCCCGTGCTGCCGATTCGTAATTCACTTAATGCGGCCAAAGTCTCTTATCTGATGAGGAAAAATCCTTCAGATTCATGATACAGCAAAATAGGACTGATTTAATCCTATTTCTGGCGGGAGTAGGTACAGATGGGGCCAGGGACCTGTATTCTTACCCTCTGGTTCTCACTGCCCGGGCCAGTTCGCCCAGCAGCCCATACGTTTCTTGCCAATCAATACAGGCATCAGTAATACTCTGCCCATAGACCAGTGGTTTGCCAGGAACAAGCTGTTGTGCACCGGCCACCAGATTGCTTTCCAGCATCACGCCCATAATGCGACGGTCTCCGGCGGCAATCTGTTCGGCCACATTGCAGCATACTGCGCCCTGCTTGCGATGGTCTTTGCCACTATTGGCATGACTGCAATCAATCATGATGCGCGGCTGGACCCCCGCTTTTTCCATCTGCTCCGCCGTCGAACTAACAGACGCTGCGTCATAATTCGTCGTCTGCCGTCCGCCACGCAGAATAATGTGGCAATCCGGGTTTCCTGCCGTAAAAAGAATCGCTGACTGCCCTGTCTCCGAGGTCCCAAGAAACGTGTGCGGATGCCCGGCCGAAACAATCGCCTCAATGGCAATCTGCACATTGCCCGAGGTCCCATTCTTGAAACCAACCGGGCACGACAACCCTGAAGCAAGCTGGCGATGCACCTGGCTCTCCGTCGTGCGTGCGCCAATCGCGCCCCAGCTCACCAGTTCCGCCACATATTGCGGTGAAATCATGTCCAGAAACTCCGTCCCCGCGGGCACGCCCATCTCTGCAAGGTCCAGCAGCAGATGCCGCGCCGTCCGCAACCCATCATTGATCCGGAACGATTCGTCCAGGTTCGGATCGTTGATCAGTCCCTTCCAGCCCAGGGTCGTTCGCGGCTTCTCAAAATAGAGCCGCATCACAATCAATAGTTCTTTTGAGAACTCAGCAATGGCGCCTTTCAGCAAACCGGCATATTCGCGCGCCGCTTTGGGGTCGTGGATCGAACATGGGCCAACAACGACAACCAGGCGTGTATCGTTTCCATTCAGGATCGCAGAAATCTCATTCCGCGCCTGGAACACGGTTCCCGAGGCCTTGTCTGTTACAGGAATCTCTTCCTGCAAAAACACCGGAGGCAGGACAACCTTCGTTGCCTTGATACGTAAGTTATTTGTGGCGTAAAGCATGGGTCTTGTTTTTAATGTATCAGCGGAACCCGCCATCACTCTGCATGCAGTACAACCTCAAATAACAGCAGGCAAATCGTCGTATAAATCACGTCATAGCCAGCCAGCATCTTGATCCACAGCCCCGGGTCCTGCTCACCCGTCAGAACATAGTTCGTCGCCAGCACCATCGCCAGCAGCGCCGGAATAAACAGCGGAAACAAAAGCAGTGGCAGCAGCAACTCCCGATTCCGCGTGCGGACCGAGAGCGCGGCAAAAAAAGTCCCATTCACTACCAGTGCCCAGGTTCCCAGCGGAAGCACCAGCGCCAGCAGCCATGCATTCCCTAGCGCATGCAGGTTGTAAAAAATAATGAAGACGGGGGCCAGAACCAGTTCAACTACGGTCACGAACAGGAAATTGGCCAGCGCCTTGCCCAGAAACAGCGCCGCTCCGGGAGCAGGCGTCATCCTGTGCGCGTCCAGCACCTGGTGCCGCAGCTCCCGCGCCCACGCCTGGTTCAGCGCAGAGACAGACGCGAACATCGCAGCAACGCACAAAATCCCTCCGGCAATCTGCCGCGAAGATTCCCGCGTGGGATCAAACGCCAAGCTGAACAGCACCACCACCAGCAGCGCAAAAAACAGCATGGAGTTGATCGCGTCCTTCGACCTCCACTCCAGCCGCAGGTCCTTCACCAGGTGCGTGATGAAGTAGGGCCGCCTCATGCTCTACCTTCTTTTGTCAGCGGGACCACCATCGCCTTCGCAGCGCCGATGTAATCTCTCGGCGACAGGACGATCTGCATACCTCGCGTTCCCGCCGAGACCGAAATCACATCGAATAGCTCAATCGTTTCATCCACGTACACCGAAAATTCCTTCTTCGCGCCAAAAACCGTCACTCCGCCGCGAACATATCCCGTAAGCGGCTGGACATCTTTGAGCGCCGCCATCTCTGTCTTCCGCGCGCCGCAGGCCCTGGCCAGCTTCTTGAAGTCGAGCTCCGCATTGCCGGGTACCACGGCAAAAACGTACTCTTTTTCGCTGGTAACACACAGCAGCGTCTTGAATACCTGCTCAGCAGGCAACCCGATCTTCTGGGCCACCAGAATGGCAGAAAAATTCTCATCGTCGAGCGCGTACTCCCGTATTTCATAGGTCACGCCCAAAGAATCGAGATAGTGTGTGGCAAAAGTTGAAGAGGAAGCTTCACGCCTGGTGTTCGTGGACATGCTTTGTTGTATACCGCAACCGGCAGACGCGAACAAAATCCGCGCCTCAGATTATTTGCCCGCGACCTGAATCACTCGCACCTCGGGATACTGCCCGTTCCAGTCCTGCGCCACAGAATCGAGAATGATGCGGAAGTCCCGCTCATCTCCCGGCTTCAGCGGATTGGCGCTGACCGGCTGCGTGTCCACATAAGGCTCCCGCGTGCGGACCAGCATCAGCGGCTGCGTTTCTTTCTGCACCAGTTGATTTCCTACGTCCCGGAAGGCCAGCTGCACAGTGATTCCCGTGACCGTCTTATCGCCTTTGTTGGCAATATGGCCGTCCACATACGTCACCTTGCCCCCGGCAAAGTTCGCAGATTCGCTCATCTGTAACCCTGTCACCGGCAGGCTTGCCGCATAAGGATCAGGCGGCGCCAGCCCCGCCCCGCCCGGATTCGCAGGCTGCGGCTTCGGGCTGCTGAACACAAAGAGCAGGACAACAGCGACAATAATCACTCCCCCGGCAATGATCCACGGCAAATACGAGCGCCCTTCGCGCTCCCTGGGCGTTTGTCCGCTTAAATCAAGAGTGTTCCTGTGCTCATCAGCCATTAAGCAGGATTCTACATCGGTGAAATCATTTTTTCGCGCGTCCAGCCCCGGCACCATCCCGTTGCTCAGGAATGTTCCTGAAGGCCCAAAATTGGCACGGCGAGAAGAAAATCCTGTAAATCCCGAATCAGATCGGCGCAAACTGTGTCTAAATAAGCAAAGGCCGCCGAGAGAAAAATCTCCGCCCTGTATGAAACGATGGAATCACCGGATCACGATTCATTGAGGCCAATATGGAGCAGGTTCCTGACGCAAAAGCCAAACGCCTGAAGTCTTCCAACTACATCTATCAGTTGGCGACCCTTGCGGCTGCCCTCTTGTTGCTGTTGACTGTGATTTAAGCCGCTTTACCGGGTAGAACACAGCCAGGTCCTCACATTTTCCTGAACAGGTAGGTTCTTAATCCCCTAACGCCTCCCGGATCGCTCCTGCAATCCGTTCCGCATGATGCCGCATCTGGTCTTCTGATTCCGCCTCAACCATCACACGTGCCAGGGCTTCCGTTCCTGAATAACGCACTACCACGCGCCCGTTTTCTCCGAGGCTTGATTCGGCCTCGCGAATTGTATCCGCGACAAGTGCAATTTCCTCAAGCGGCTTCTTTTCCTTCACGCGCACATTGACGATCACCTGCGGAAAGACCTTCAGATCAGCCACCAAATCATGCAGCGGCTTGCCTGAACGCCGTACGACATCCAGCACCACCAGCGATGTCAGCAAGCCATCTCCCGTTGTTGCCAGATGCGGAAAAAGGATGTGCCCCGACTGCTCGCCGCCAAGAGAAGCATCTTCTTTCTGCATCCGCTCCAGTACATATTTGTCGCCGACCGGAGCGCGCAGCATGCGAATGCTACTGCGGCGGAGCGCAGCTTCCAGTCCCATGTTGGACATGGTTGTGGCTACCACTACATTGCCCCTCAGTTGCCCTCGCGCTTGCAGATCGCGTGCTGCCAACAGCATGATGGCATCTCCATTCACCACATTTCCTTTGGCATCCGCAAAGAGTGCGCGATCAGCATCACCATCGAAGGTCACGCCCATGTCTGCATGCAGCGATTTCGTTTCCGCAGCCACAATCTTCGGATGCAAGGCCCCACAGTTGGCGTTGATGTTCCGGCCGTCCGGAGAGTAGTGGGTCAGATAAATTTCTTTTCCAAGCTGCGCAAACAGCTCTGGCGCAATCGCTGAAGCCGCTCCATTCGCGCAATCCAGCACCAGCTTCATTCCCGCAAGATTCAGCCCGGGAACAACGGAAAGCAGAAACTGCTCGTAATCTTTGCGATATGCCTTATTTACAGGTGGAGCAGCAAGTGCAGAAACGTCCGGCGCTAAAATACCTTCCAGCCGCCGGAAAATCTCATCCTCAATACGCAGCTCCGTCTCATCGGGCAACTTATAGCCATCGCCGCCAAACACCTTGATTCCATTGTCCTGCCATGGATTATGCGAGGCAGAGATGACTACGCCCGCATCAAAGCCGTGCTTGCGCGCAAGGTACGCAATTGCCGGCGTCGTGATGACGCCAGCACTCTCGACCTTCGCACCACCTTCGTTCAGCCCAGCGGTAAGAACAGCGGCAATCCACTCGCTCGATTCGCGCGTGTCCATACCGAGCACAAAGCGTGGATGGCTGTTTCGGGCCTTCACCTGATGCGCAATCGCAAACCCAACCGCGTAGATTGTTCTGGGGTCAAGCGGCGCTTCTCCTGCCACGCCGCGAATTCCATCCGTGCCAAATAGTTTTCTCATTTTGTAGATGTTCTTTCCGGAAAAATCTCTGTGACTCGGCTGACCACACGTCCATCAGCCAGGCGGGCCGTCATCTGCTGGCCCGCACTCAATTGTGCGGACTGCTTCACCAGCGTTCCATCCTCGTCGTACACCAGCGCATATCCGCGCTGCAGGACGGCCAGCGGAGAAAGCGCGTTCAGGTGTCGCGTAAGCCCATCGAGCGCCGCCGCTCCATCGCGTACCTGGACTTCCAGCGCATGCGCCAGGCGGCTCTCCAGCGCCAGCAATCTCTCGCGCCAGAATTGCAGCTTGTGGGTTGCGTTCTGCCGTTGCAGCCGCACGGAAATCTCATGCAGCCGCAGCGTCGCTTTCCGCAGCGCGGATGCAATAGCCCCGTCCATGCGAAACCGCAGCTCATCCAGATGCTGCTGACGGCGGCTGAATCCCTCACGAAGTCGCGCCAGCGCCGCATCTGCATTCAATCTCGCCAGCAAATCGCGCGCATGGAGCAACCGGTAGCGGCACGCCCGCTCCAGTCGCAGCGCCAGCAGCCCAACATGCTCTTCTATTTTGTGCAAAGCAGATGTGATCAGCTCCGCTGCTGCTGATGGCGTCGGCGCGCGCAGATCAGCAACAAAATCGGCGATCGTAAAGTCCGTCTCATGCCCGACCGCGGAGACCACCGGAACCTCCGATGCGGCAATCGCCCGCGCCAGCGGCTCGGAGTTGAATGGCCCCAGGTCTTCCAGCGACCCGCCACCGCGCGCAATCACAATCACGTCCACATTGTGTGCTCTGTTGAAATATGCAATGCCCGCTGAAATTTCCTGTGCAGCAGACTCACCCTGCACCAGCGCCGGATACAGCAGTACATCCAGTGCAGCATGACGGCGATTGACGATGTTCAGAAAGTCCTGAATGACCGCGCCCGTCGGCGAAGTCACAATCCCCACGCAGCGCGGATACGCAGGCAGCGCTTTCTTGCGCGCTTGGTCAAACAGCCCTTCCTGCTGCAATTTTGCTTTCAGTTGCTCAAATGCGATTTGCAGCGAACCCGCGCCCACAGGCTCCATAAACTCGGCAATCACCTGCATCTGTCCGCGCTGCTCATAAACAGAAACGCGCCCGCGCACCAGCACCTGCAAGCCATCTTCAGGCCGAAAGCGCAGCAGCAACACCTGCTTGCGGAAGATCACCGCCCCAAGCTGCGCCTCATCATCTTTTAGAGTGAAGTAAATGTGTCCTGAAGACGCGGACCGCAGATTTGAAATTTCACCCTCAATCCAGACATCGGCATACTGGCGCTCAAGATGCGAGCACACCTCGCCAACCAGCTCAGACACCTTCCATATACGCCGTGTCTGTTCAAAGGTAAAGCCTAGTTGTGATGTCTGACCCACAATTTCCTAGTCTACCGCCGGAAACGCGAGAACAGATAGAAGAGCGCAGACAGCACAATACTGATCAGAATGCAGGTGCCAAATGGAAAGTAGAATGAGAAATTTTTGCCACGGTACGAGATGTCGCCCGGCAGCCGCCCCAGCGGAATGCCCGTCTTCCCCAGCAGCAGAACAACCGCGCCAAGAATGAGCAGCAGCAGTCCAAGACCAATCAGCAGGCGGCCAATCTCACTCATATCTACAGTCTAGCGAAAGCCTCATCTACACGGTATTGTTCATCGCTAACGTGCTCCAGCCACTCCACCACCTGCCGTCCAGACTTTCGAATCCTCTCCGTCTATTTCCTTTCCAATGCCCCTTATTCACCGGGCTAAACATGGGTCCGAACCAGTCCGCGCGCAGTGCACTTTTCTCCTCCATGCCTGTACCTCTCTGCCGACGCGACAAGAGGAAAAAATGACCGCCAACCAATTGGACCTGACGATTACCTCGGATTGACTCACCCGTGCCCCGCCTGTTCTCCTAACCCCACCAGACAAAACCATGTATGCCCTCAGCCTCATCGCCGGAATCGCCTGTATCACTCTTGCGCTGCTCGACTCCTTCCAGACCGTCATCCTTCCGCGCAGGGCCACGGGAAGGTTCCGGATCACGCATCTTTTCTACGCAGTTACATGGAGACCGTGGGCCTGGATCGCAGGCCGCGTCCGCTATGAACGCAAGCGTGAAACCATGCTCAGCTTTTACGGCCCGCTTTCCCTGGTGCTGCTCATCATCATCTGGGCTGGGGCGCTCGTGCTTGGCTTCGCGCTCATTTTTTACGGCCTCGGCTCGCCCTTCCTCGATCCGCTCGGACGCGCCGTCGGCCTTCGCTCCGACCTCTATGTCAGCGGGACCACACTCTTCACCCTCGGCCTGGGCGATGTAGTCCCGCACAGCTACGTGATCCGCGATCTGGTCATTCTGGAAGCTGGAATGGGCCTCGGGTTCGTCGCCATGGTCATCGGCTACTTTCCCGTGCTCTACAGCGCATTCTCGCGGCGCGAAGTCAGCATCTCACTGCTCGATGCCCGCGCCGGATCGCCTCCCACCGCGGCAGAGCTTCTGCGGCGACATGGGTTTGCGGGCGGAGACGACGCGCTCACTCTTCTTCTCGAAGAATGGGAGCGCTGGTCGGCGGAGCTGCTTGAGGGCCACATCTCCTATCCGCTGCTCTGCTACTTCCGCTCGCAGCACACCCACCAGAGCTGGATTAGCGCCCTCACCGCCATTCTGGATACCTGCGCCCTTCTCATCGCCGGAGTACAGGAACGTCCCGCCCGGCAGGCGCAACTGACCTTTGCTATGGCGCGCCATGCGCTGGCTGACCTGTCCCAGATCTTCGGTCTAAAACCGGCAAAAAACCTGCCCGACCGCCTGCCCGAGCAGCAGTTCCATGCACTCTATGACCAGCTCTGCGAATCCGGAATGCGTCTTTGCCGCGACCCGAAATCAGAAAACCGCCTCAACCAGTTGCGTCAGATGTATGAAGGATACGCGCAGTCACTCAGCACCTATTTATGTATGCCCCTCCCGCCCTGGATAGCCGATCGTCCACGCCGCGACAGCTGGCTTACCGTTGCGCAGATCAGGGCCGAAGCAGAGGCCGCGGGGAACACCCTGGCCCCTGCATCAGAGCCGAATATTGTTGCGCTCGATGAAGAGCATCACGCGTTCTGATTTCTGGACCGCCTCTCTAAAGCGCGATCAAAGGGGATAAGGTTGGAAACCCTCTCCTGATGCATAGGAAAATGGTGGAAGCGTATTGCAGATCTGCACAACGAGCGGAACCAGAGGAAGCAGGCCAGATAGACTCCGGCAACAACAGCAAGAATCAGCAACATTGTCTACTCCATCGGGGAAAATAAAACCAAAAATTGTTTTTGATTTACGCGGCATATAGTACTCCCGCGGTAAAAGGATTGACCAGAATTTTTTCAAAAATACTTATGGGCGCGATGACCTTTTGGAATCGAATAAAGTAAACGGTTTCACAAGCCATCTGATTTCTTGCGAAGCCAGCTTTTCGAAAAGCTTTAACTGTGGAGAACCAGTCCCTCATGAAAGCAACCCAAACCCACAGTTGACGATCTTCTCCCTCGATCGAAAAGGAAGGCCCACTATGCATCCTGAGAAAAGATCTCTCCCACAAAATGGCCAGATTCCTTCTGCTTGCCATGCGGGAAGCCCAACCAGCTTTGACCTCGAGGGAAATTCCTGGAATCGAACGTTGTTGGTTTGACACTCCTTTCGCAGAGTTCTATCCTGTTTTCATCGGGCCTGTGTGCGCGGGATTCAAGCACAGTCCTGTAATCGCCGCTCCTGCATGTTCCTGCCTGGCGGATGTTCCCAACTGGAGATGGACACAAGCACGTTGGCAATGTTCTGTCTCCCCTCTGAGACCCTCCGCACGGTTCGGCTACGCAAAGGAAAGACGATTCCCGAATCTTCGCTGCATCAGCCTGAATCTGTATAGGTAAGCGAAGAAAATCTGCAAGCATCTTGCAGGGCGGAGCACCGGGGCCGCCGTACCCGAATCCCAATTGAGCTGGCTGTTATGGCAGACGTCTTAAATCCTGAACAAACCGAGAGCACTCCTCTGAACACCGAACTGGAAACCCCTACGCTTGAAGCAGCGGCGGAGCACGAAGCACCGTCCCTCGAATCCACCCACACCCCGGAAGCAACTTCCGTTGAACACGCCCCAGAACATTCTGTGGCCGTCCAGCAGGAAGAAGAGCCGGACCTGAACAGCATGGAAGACTTTGCCGCTGTCCTCGAGTCCTTTGACCGCGAGCAGGCAGAACAGGCCGCGGCACAGGCATTCGACGACCAGCACATCGTGCAGGGCACGGTCATCAAGCTGACCGACAAGCACGTCGTCGTGGATGTCGGCCTGAAGTCCGAAGGTCTTATCCCCATCGAGCAGGTCCTCGACCACACCGGCCAGCCGAAGCTCCAGCCCGGCGAAACCGTTGAAGTGATCATCGAGCGCGAAGAGCCGGAGGGTGGCTATCTTCTGAGCTACGAAAAGGCCGTGCGGCACCGCGTGTGGGACACCATCGAGCGCGCTTACAACGAGAAGACCACCCTGACCGGTACGGTCCTCAGCCGCGTAAAAGGCGGCCTGACGGTGGACCTCGGCATCAAGGCTTTCCTGCCCGGTTCTCAGGTGGAAGTTCGCCCCGTCCGCAATCTCGACGTCTACATTGGCCAGCCGCTGGAAGTTCGCATCATCAAGCTGAACAAGAAGCGCGGCAACGTAGTGGTCTCGCGCAAGGAGATCCTCGAAGAGGAGGTCGCCTCCAAACGCGCCCAGACCCTTGAGCACCTCGAAGAAGGCAGCATCCTCACAGGAACAGTCAAGAACCTGACCGATTACGGCGCCTTCGTAGATCTCGGTGGAATTGACGGCCTCCTCCACATTACTGATATGTCCTGGGGCCGCCTCACCCACCCGCGCGACCTGGTGAATGTCGGCGACGAGATCCAGGTGAAGGTCCTCAAGTTCGACCGCGAAAAGCAGCGCGTCTCCCTCGGCTTCAAGCAGTTGACGCCTGATCCGTGGCTCGACGCCGCCGAGCGTTATCCAATTGGCGCCCGTGTTCGCGGCCGCGTCCTCAGCGTGACTGACTACGGCGCGTTCGTCGAGCTCGAGCAGGGCATAGAAGGCCTCGTCCACGTCTCGGAAATGACCTGGTCCAAGCGGATGAAGCATCCGTCCAAGATCGTCAAGCCTGGCGATGAGGTGGAGACGGTCATTCTCGCCGTCAACCCCAACGACCGCCGCATCTCTCTCGGCATGAAGCAGCTCATGGAGAACCCGTGGGAGCACCTCTCCGAGCGTTATCCGGCAGGCACTGTTGTTGAAGGACGCGTCCGTAACCTGACCGACTTCGGCGCCTTCATCGAAATTGAGGATGGCATTGATGGCCTCGTCCACGTCAGCAACCTCAGCTGGACCAAGCGCGTCAAGCATCCATCTGAAGCCCTGAAGAAGGGTGAGAAAGTGCGCGCCGTGGTGCTTGGAGTAGAGCCGGAAAACCGCCGTCTCTCGCTCGGTATCAAGCAGCTTCAGCCCGATGTCTGGGAGACCTTCTTCGCTACGCATCGCGTGGGCGATGTAGTCCACGGCAAGGTCCTTCGCACCGCGCAGTTCGGCGCTTTCGTTGAAATCGCCGAAGGCATTGAAGGCCTCTGCCACGTCTCTGAAGCGACTGACACCAACGGCATCCCAGTCAAGCTCGAAGCCGGACTGGAGCACGACTTCAAGATCATCAAGATGAACCCTGATGAAAAGAAGATCGGCCTCAGCCTCCGCGCCGTCGGTGAAGAAGCCAGCCGCGCAGACGTGGAAGCCTACAAGCAGCCAGTCTCCAGCTCGACCACGACTCTCGGTGACCTGGTCAACTGGAAGCGCGAACAGTAATCCACACTAACCAGCCAGAAAAGGCCATCCATCACGAGGCTGTTACGAAACACTTGAAGTGGATTGATTGAAATGAGAAGATGCCCTCGCGGGAGCGGGGGCATCACTCTTTATGGGCTATATCCAAGGGGGAGGTCGCAGCCAAGCGACACTTTTCCCAGTGGTTTTAGACGATTTGATTCCTGTCGATCATGTGTGCCGAGTGATTGACGTGTTCGTAGATGGACTAGCGATAGCGGAACTGGGCTTTGGGCGTGCGGAGGCGGCGGAGACGGGCCGGCCTGGTTACGATCCTCGTGATCTGCTGAAGCTTTTATCTGTACGGATATCTGAACCAGATACGCTCTTCGCGGCGTCTGGAGACTGAGTGCCGCCGCAACGTGGAGCTGATGTGGTTGTTGGGGCGGCTTTATCCAGACCATAAGTCGATCGCTGAGTTCCGGCGGATGCACCGCGATGCGATCGCATCTGTGGGAGCGGAGATGGTGCGATTCGCACGGTCCTGCGGTTTGATCCGGGGTGAATGGATCGCGATAGACGGCACCAAGTTCCGCGCCGTGGCCAGCGCTGATAGCGTGCGGGAGCGACAGGCATTGGAGAAGTATCTGGAGAGCATGGAGAACGCCGATGCGGAGCAGCAGGCCGGCATCGACCCGTCTGCGGTGCAAGCGGCGCTGGAGAAGTTGCGTCAACATCCCGAACCGGAAGCACGCTTTATGCCCGTGGCGGGCACGAAAGCTCCGGCCTACAACGTGCAGACCGCAGTGGATGCCGAGCACGCGCTGATCGTGGCCCATGCGATCACGCTGAACGCTGGCGACAACGACTGCCTTGAACCCATGGCCGAAGCAGCACGCGAGGCTCTGAACTCCAGCGACCCAATCAACATCCTCGCCGATAAGGGTTATTCCAATGGCGAACAGGCCAGTCGTTGCGAAGAAGCTGGCATGGTTCCGCATGTGCCGTCGCGACGCGGGATAAACAATAAGGGTGACGGTTCGATGTTAGACCGCAGCGCCTTCCTCTATCAGCCCCAGACCGACAGCTTCCTCTGTCCTGAAGGTAAAACGCTAAAGAGACTGGGGCTGTCCCGTAAAGACCGTGCAGTCTATTACCAGGCAGATGTGAGCGACTGCGGAAACTGCACGCAGAAGAATCGCTGCACCCAGGCCCCGAAGCGTTCACTAACCCGCCATCTCTATGACGATGCTCTGAACCGCATGCAGCAGCGAGCCACGCCCGACAAGATGCGGCTACGAAGGTGCACGGTGGAGCACCCCTTCGCCACGCTCAAATACCAGATCTTCGGCCATCCTCGCTTCCTGCTGCGAGGACTGCATGGTTCAGCGACTGAAATCAGCCTCGCGGTCATGGCCTACAACCTCAAACGCATGGTCAACATCCTCGGAGCAAGCCACCTTACCAGCATCCTCAATCTGGCCATGAACGGCATCCCCTCATAGCTGCAACGCCCGATACCGACAAACACTCAGCTAGCAAAAAAGACGCCCCCTCGCGGGAGCG
>Ga0209062_1001377_pt1 | contig 44158 bp, 28 predicted proteins | sample Coa_R2_2_FD_187158 | JGI IMG/M metagenome (GOLD analysis project Ga0209062, IMG submission 187158) | Surface soil microbial communities from Centralia Pennsylvania, which are recovering from an underground coalmine fire - Coalmine... | ecosystem: Environmental > Terrestrial > Soil > Unclassified...
CAGATGATCAGCGCCTGGTGGCGTATGTGGAGGCCAGGCCGGGAGCGGTGCTCAGCGTGGACGAGTTGAGGCAGCGCTTGCAGGAGCGATTGCCGGGGTATATGCAACCAGGAGTGTTGCTGCCGCTAGAGCGGCTGCCCCGGCTCGCCAACGGGAAGATCAACTGGAGGCAACTGCCGTCCCCTGTGGGGATGGCGGTCCAGCGGCAGCCAGAGCAGCGTCCGGCGACGGGAGTGGAGGAGGTGCTGCGCGGGATCTGGCAGGGAGTGCTGGCGCTGGAGCAGCCAGTGGGGCTCACGGAGAACTTTTTTACCCTCGGGGGTCATTCACTGCTCGCCACACAAGTCATTTCCCGAATCGGCAAGGTTCTACATAGAGAATTACCGTTACGCAGTTTGTTTGAGCATCCAACGATAGTGGATTTGGCTCATTATATTGAGCACCTTCAGCAAACCGAACAGGGTATACATCTATCTCCTCCTATTGAAGTATCTGCGCATACAGCTCCTCGGCCTCTGTCCTTCGCTCAGCAGCGGCTCTGGATCTTAGATCAGTTTGAGCCGCAGAATAGCGCTCATACCATAGCATCGGCACTACAACTACAGGGAATACTTGACATTACAGCATTAGAGCAAAGCTTGCGAGAAATCATCTGTCGTCATGAAATCTTGCGCACAACTTTTGCTACCACTGGACAGAGCATAATCCAGATCATCGCTCCATTTACAGGCTGGTCATTACCAATAGTAGACCTGCAAACTCTTTCAGCAAAAACGCAGGAAGCAGAACTTCTGCAATTGCGGCAAGAGGAACTGCAAAGAGCTTTTGATCTAAGTAAAGGACCATTAATTAGAGCCACATTGTTACGATTAGGAGCCGAAACCTCTGTACTGTTGCTTAGTATGCATCATATCATTTTTGATGATTGGTCCAGAAGCATCTTTGTACGGGAGTTGAGCGCGCTCTACAACGCTTTTTCACAAGGTCAGCCTTCGCCCCTACCCCCCTTGCCTGCTCAATATGCCGACTTTGCACGCTGGCAGCGTCAATGGTTACAGGGCAAAGTACTTGAAGCACACTTAACGTATTGGAAAGAGCAGCTCCGTGGAGCGCCTGCCGTATTACAGTTACCAACAGATCGCCCCCATCCTGCCATTCAGACCTTCGCAGGGGCCATTCAATCCATTACGCTCTCAAAAGATTTGTTACAGGGCCTTAAAGCCTTAAGCCAGAGCGAAGGCGCCACGCTATTTATGACGTTACTGGCAGCTTTCCAGGTATTACTATTCCGCTACAGTGGACAAGAAGATATCGTGGTAGGCACGCCAATTGCTAGTCGCACCCGACCTGAGATTGAAGGACTCCTCGGTTGTTTTATCAATACCCTTCTGTTGCGAACAAATCTTTCTAGTAACCCGACGTTACGAGAACTCTTACGCCGAGTACGAGAAGTAGCACTGGAAGCTTACGCCCACCAGGATTTGCCCTTTGAGAAACTGGTGGAAGAGCTTCAACCAGAACGCGATCTGAGCCGCAACACCCTCTTCCAGGTGTTACTAGATCTGCATAATACTCCAGATATACCACTAGAGCTTAGCGGCATAACTGTTCAACCTCTTGAGATCACGAGAACAACCTCAAAATACGATCTTTCCTTGATCATCAGGGAAACAAAAGATGCCTTAATTGTGTCGTTTGAATATAAAACTGACCTGTTCGATGATACAACGATAGCGCGTCTATCCAATCATTTCCGGGTGTTGCTAGAAAGCTTTATCTCCACTCCCACGCGGCGTATCTCTGCTCTCCCCATGTTAACATGGGAGGAACAGCAAGAGTTATTGATCATACGCAATGCTACGGCGACAGCCTATCCAAAAGAACTTTGCTTGCACGATTTGTTTGATCAGCAAGCAAGTCGCACACCAGATGCGATAGCGGTCACGTTTGAGGGCAGCTATCTAACATACCGAGAGCTAAGCACTCGTGCAAATCAGTTAGCCCATTACCTACAGGCGCTTGGTGTGGAGTCGGAAAAAGTGGTTGCCATTTGTATGGCACGTTCGCTAGAGATGATCCTGGGATTGCTAGGTATCCTCAAAGCTGGGGGCGCATTCGTACCAATCGATCCAGCTTTTCCACTTGAGCGAAAAACGTTTATGCTAGAAGACACACAAGCCCTGGCGCTGCTCACACAACAAGCATATGCAGAGCAGATGCCTTCAGAAACTATAAAAGGTGAACGCATACTTTGCCTGGATACACAGTGGCACAAGATAGCAGAGAGCGCATCGCCTGAAAAGGTCATTCATGAGGTAAACGGGAACAACCTCTCCTACGTCATGTACACATCGGGCTCAACTGGTAAACCCAAAGGGGTACTTATCCCCCATTATGGCATCGTGAATTACCTGTTCTGGTGCATAGAGGCGTACACCGCCGCTCAGGGGCGAGGCGCTCCCGTACAATCCTCAATTGCCGCTGATGCCATCTTCCCTAGCCTGTTTGCTCCATTGTTAGCAGGAACCAGCGCCATCATGTTACCAGAATCATATGCACTAGAGTCTTTAAGTACAGCCTTGCAGACACAAGGTGGCTTTAGCTTGATCAAAATCACCCCTTCTCAGCTTGAGGTCGTCAACAAACAGATCCCGCCTGATAGTGACGCGACCAATTGGGTACGTACATTGGTAGTTGGAGCAGAGGCGCTACGAGGTGATATTCTAGACTTCTGGCAGCTTCACGCTCCCCAGACAATCATATTGAACGAATATGGGCCAACCGAAACAGTGGTGGGATGTAGTATCTACCAGCTCCCTGCTGGAGAGTTTATCAGAGGGGCAGTGCCGATTGGTTTACCAATTGCTAATATACAATTTTATGTCCTGGACGCCTATTGGCAGCCAGTACCTGTTGGAGTCCCCGGTGAGTTGTATATAGGAGGAGATGGTCTGGCCTGGGGATACCTGAATCGTCCAGAGCTGACGGCTGCGGTATTTATCCCGAATCCCTTTAGTGACGTTCCCGGGGCCCGGCTCTATAAAACGGGAGATATGGTGCGTTACCTGCCAGATCGAGCGGCAAATATTGAATTTTTGGGGCGCTCAGACCATCAAGTCAAGATCAGAGGATATCGCGTTGAACTGGGCGAAATAGAAGCAGCCTTAATGGAGCATCCCGCTATCGGACAATCGCTCGTCATCACCTGGAACGATGCATCCAATACAAAACAACTCGTTGCATATATTGCGCTACACACAGGAGAAACCCTTTCTACAACCGAATTGCGGCGATTCCTACAACAAAAGTTGCCCGATTACATGATCCCTACCTACTTTATATTCCTGGATTCTTTGCCACTAACAACCACCGGTAAGATCAACAGTCGGGGTCTTCCTCTTCCCAATGAAGCGATTGACAGGGGTAATAAGACTTTTATCCCTCCTCGCAATCCAGTGGAAAAGATGGTGGCCGATGTATGGATGCAGGTTCTAGGGCTGGCACAAATAGGGATATATGATGACTTTTTTGCTCTGGGAGGGCATTCTCTCTCGGCTACCCAGGTTATCTCACAAATTCGTAGCGACCTGGAGATAGATCTACCGCTACGTAGTATCTTTGAGGAGCCTACAGTGGCAGGTTTAGCTGAGATAATCATTCAAAATGAGATTGAGCAAGCTGATGAACAAACGTTGCGCGAAACAATGGAAGAGCTGGAACATCTATCGAAGGATGAGCTACAAGCTCTACTGGCATTAGGGATACGATCTGATAAGGAGGATTTAGCATGAGTTATCCATTTCGTTTGTATGGTTTAATTCCTGGGATAGACCGCTTTAGATATACCTATCGGGATGAGTATCTCAAAGCTGTGATAGAAATGGCTCGTCTTGCAGACGAGTATCACTATACTGGCTCTCTCATTCACTATAACCATCAGGTAATCACCCCCTGGATTTTAGCCTCGACCATCATCCAGCAAACGGCGCATCATATTCCCCTGATCGCCTTGCAGCCCGCATCGATGCCACCTTTAACTGTAGCCAAAATGATCGAAAGTTTTGCTTATTTATTTGGCCGTCCCGTCTCCTTAAATATCGTAGCAGGTGCCGCTAGAACGGAGTTGGAAGCCATTGGAGACACAGTAGGCCACGACGAGCGCTATGAGAGAATGCGTGAGTATATTGAAATCATTCGTTTTCTCTGCATGGGAGAAAACGTGACCTATCGAGGGAAATACTATACTGTGAAAGATCTTCGTCTGAAGCCTGGCATTGCTGCCGATATGTTGCCACGTATTTTTATTGCAGGCTCTTCTCCCGCAGGGATACAAGTAGCTCTCGATGTGGCCGATGTCGTAGTCACCCATCCTCAGCCGACCGATCTATTTAAACAGCACCAGGTAGATCAGATCAAAACAGCACGGGTCAGCATAGGAATCCGGCTAGGGATTATTGCCAGACCTAGCGCCGAGGCAGCCTGGACCGAGGCATGGCAGCGTTTCCCGCCATCCCGCAAAGGCCGGATCAGAACCATGATGCAGAAAAACTCGGAATCTCAGTGGACCAAAGATCTGGCGCATCTAGCAAGCGAGAGGGAAGTCTATGATGAGGTTTTCTGGCTAGGGGCGTATCATAGTGGGAACGCGAATTGCCCCTATCTTGTAGGTAGTTACGATCAGGTTGCGGCATACCTGGGACGCTACCTTGCATTAGGAACACAGGATATCCTTGTTGACGGTCCATTAACTCGTGAAGAGTTCGACCACACCGATAAAGTTTTCCAAAAAATTGGAACTCCATCGGTAAACGGCTCAGATGCTCCTCGGAGCTAGATCCAAAACAGAGTTGCACCTATCAGAGCCGCCAGATGTGCTCTCCCACTACGCCAGCGGTTGCATTCCGTGTATCAACCACCAGTAAGGCTGTATTGGCAATCTGAAGATAATCAAAGGCACTATGATTCGTCACGATAACGACGCAATCAGCGCCACGCAGATGCTGCTCATCCAGCGGTACAGCGGTCAAAGTTGCACTTGCAAGTGTTAGCTCGGGAATGTAAGGATCAGCATAGTCGATCAGTGCTTTGCGTTCATATAATAACTCGATAATATCAATCGCCGGAGATTCTCGTAGATCAGCAACATCTCGCTTGTAAGTTACCCCCACTATAAGAATGTGGGACCCCTTAAGGCATTTCCCGGCTTCGTTCATAGCATCGATAATGCGCTCAACGACATAGCGAGGCATCTGCCCGTTGATCTCACTTGCCACCTCAATGAAGCGACTTCTATAGCTGAGAGTACGAAGTTTCCAGGCGAGATATTGCGGATCAATAGGGATGCAATGCCCCCCTATCCCTGGTCCTGGGTAAAAGGGCATGAAGCCAAAGGGCTTTGTTCCGGCAGCAGCAACCACTTCCCATATATCAACAGCGAGGAGATTAGCCACAATCGCCAACTCGTTAACCAAGCCGATATTGACAGCTCGGAAGGTATTTTCCAGCAATTTGGTAAGCTCCGCGGCCCGAGTCGAACTGACAGGCACAACCGTGGTCACAATCGTCTTATACAATGCCACAGCTATCTCCAGACAAACCGGAGTAATTCCTGCAACGACCTTTGGCGTGTTACAAAGGCGATAGTGATTATTACCAGGATCAATACGTTCGGGAGAAAAGGCCAGGAAAAAATCCTTCCCAATAGTTAAGCCTGCTTGTTGCAAATATGGTAGTACAACCTCATCAGTTGTGCCAGGATAGGTCGTACTTTCAAGGATCACGAGTTGACCAGGATGCAGGTAGGTCATAATAGCTTCTGTAGCCTGCAGAACGGCGCTAATGTCAGGCTCTCGTGTCTTATTAAGGGGAGTGGGAACGCAGATAACGACCACCGCCAGTTCGGCGAGAGCCGACATATCAGCAGTTGCAGTTATGCGGCCCTCTTGTACGAGCGAGGCAAGAATAGCCGAAGGCACATCGGCTATCCAGGAAGTCCCACCCTGGCACATAGCCACACGCTCAGGTTCGATATCAATGCCCGTTACAAGAAAACCTGTTTTGGCCCATTCAACCGCAAGTTGCAACCCGACATAACCGAGACCTATCACGCCAATACGAGCAGTACGCTGCATAATACTAGTAAGGAGAGACTGATACACATTCTGGTCCTTTTCAGCTATCCGGTTAGCAAGACTCTTTACACTAAAAACTTATCTAGACAGTTCAGGTCAACACAACCTTAAGCGCATGGTGTTGATCAAACAGCTGGTAGCCCTCTATGGCTTGAGAGAGAGGCAACCGATGAGAAATGATACGCGTCGGGTCAAGTTGCCCTTTCTCCAGGAGTGATAGCAGCTGATCGCGCCATCGAATAGGATCGCCAACAGAGAAACGAATAGTAAGTTCTCGACCAAATGCCAGGCCAGAGGGAAAAGGCATGGCCTGCGAATGATGAGCACCGACGACAGAAATCGTTCCTTTGGGCCGCGCAATGGTTAATGCGGTCGTGAGCGCGCTATCAGTGCCCACCGCTTCCAGCACGGCATCGGCGCCCCGCCCATGGGTGATCTCCTGAATATGCTGCACAACCTCGTCATTGGGTGCGAGCGCATAGCCGCCGAGATCTTGCGCAACAGCCCGCCGTTGCGGGTCCGGGTCAATAGCAATCACGCGCTTGGCCCCAAGATGGTAGGCTGACATCAGCGCAAACAAACCGACCGGACCACATCCAACCACAGCCACAGTATCACCGGGCGTAATGCCCGCTTCATAAGCACAGGTATATCCCGTTGTCAAAATATCACCTACGAAAAGGATCTGTTCTTCGTTCAGGCTATCTGGTATTGGAGAAAGGACGACATCAGCATACGGGATGCGTACATACTCTGCTTGCCCCCCGGGAAAATAGTGCCCAACAACTGTTCCATAGCCAAAGAGGGAAACATGCTGACACTGGTAATGCCAATTTTTTTGACAAAACCAACATTCCCCGCAGGCAATAAGATCGGAAGCCAGTACCCGATCCCCTACACGGAAATTCTTTACCTCTTTCCCTACTTCCTCAACAATACCCGTAAATTCGTGCCCCAGCACCACTCCTACCTGAAAACCGGGTATTTCTCCCCGGTATGGATGAAGATCCGTTCCACAAATAGCCGCTCTGGTTACGCGAATAACCGCATCGCGCGCCCCCTGAAGCTGTGGTAATGGCAGTTCTTCGACACGCACATCATATGGAGCATACCAGACTATACCTTTCATCTCAAATCTCTCCCTCTATTTTGTATCAAGTCGGGGCAAGCAAACTAAGGGCCGTTGCTCCCGTAAGCTGATGCCATTCCTGCTCTGTGAGCGCCTGACCATCTGGAAAGAGGGAAGAATCTTGCTTCAAGAGGTGCATACGTTGCGCATAAGCGGTTATAGGTCCCCATGGATAGTCAGTTCCCCAGAGCAATCGATCTATAACCCCCTGTTTTCTGGCTGAGGCGAGGGTCTGGGCAAGTACCTCAACAGGCTGGTGCCAGCCAAAGATGGAAATATCCGCATAAAGATTGGGGTATTTGACGAGTAAATCCAGGCACTGCTTCACCCAGGGAGTACCGAGATGCGCCAGAATAAAACGGACCTGTGGGAATTCCTGGGCGACCTGGCTCATCAGCATAGGTGGGAAATAGCGCGGGGAAGCTTGCCGAGCTGGCGTAAAGCCAGTGTGTACTAGAATAGGCAATCCCAGGGTTTCTGCGACCTTATAGGTCTCATACCAACAACGATCCGCAGGTGAGAGGTTAACATAGGCAGGGGCGATTTTGACTCCCCGTAATCCCAGTATTGTCGCACTCTGGTAAATGGCTTCGGCTGCTCCTGGCGTGCCCGCATCAACAGAACAAAATCCGATAAAACGGTCTGGATAGGCCTGACAAATCTCAGCAACGTAACTATTGGGCACTTTTACCCCCAACGTTCTCTGGGCGTCAAAAGCAAGTAGAAATGCTTTAGCGACACCAACCTGATCCATTTCTGCTAAGATTGATGGTATATGCGTTGTAATCGTCGCGGCAGCTTGACCGACCGAACCCATCATCTGAACGGCAAAATCCTCAGGATAGTGTCGTAAATATTCTCCCGCGTGCAGATGAGCGTCTATAAACACAATGGCTCTCACTTCTCTAGTAGTTGACGTGTACAGGTTATCACCCAGTCTACCTGCTCCTGTGTCAAACAAGCATGCATTGGCATTGATACCACGCGAGTTGCAATATCCTCAGTTATCGGTAAACTGCCATCTTGATAGTGATAGTGCTGGCGGTAATAACTGAATAGATGCATTGGCGGATAGTGAACACTGCTCTGAATGCCTGCAAGCTTTAGTTGTTCTTGAAAATATGGTCGTTGTTGCGCGGATGGCAAAATGAGAGGGAAGAGATGGTGTGCACTGTCATCATGGTAGCGATCTGCGAATGGAAGCACAACATGGGGCAAATCACTCAATGCAGCACGGTACATGGCAGCGATCTTTACTCGTCGTCGGCGATCTGTGGCGAGTTTACGCAGTTGCACACGTCCTATAGAAGATGCAATATCGGAAATGCGGTAATTAAGTCCCAGCCCATCCACATCATAAGCAGAAGAGCGACCATGATGTTTATCCCATGATGTTGTGGTCATGCAATGGCTACGCAAGGAACGCGCTTTCCTAAGTAACACAGGGTCACGAGCAACAACCATACCTCCTTCGCCTGTTGTCATATTTTTAGTAGCAAAGAAACTAAAACAGCCAATATCGCCCAACGTGCCTAACATACCAGAGCCATAGCGCACAACTGGAGCATGCGCGGCGTCCTCGATAATTGCCAGGCCATAACGGCGAGCGAGAGCGAGCAACGCCTCCATATCAGCGGCATAACCACCATAGTGCATAACGATAATCGCCCTGGTCTTAGAGGTGATTTTCCGAGCCACGTCCGCCGGGTCGATAGTAAGATCATGAGGCCCCTTAACCTCAGCAAATACAGGGCAGGCACCAGCCAGGATAACTGTAGCAGCCGAAGCAACAAAGCTCAGGGAAGGCATTATAACCTCACTACCGGGTTCCAGCCCCAGGGCCATAACAGCAACATGAAGCGCTGCGGTCCCACTACTGACAGCAACCGCTTCAGGGACATCCAGGGACGAGGCAAATTCTTGTTCAAATTTTTGCGTGACAGCCCCCATTGAGATCCACCGGGAAGAGAGCACCGCCGTCACTGCATCAATTTCAGCCTGATCAAGGTCAATATCAAAGAGTGTCACTCGCCAACTCATTAGTTTTCCTCCTGAATTTCTCTCCCATTGGGCGGATCTGCAAAAGATATTCTACATGCGCTCCTATAGATTCGCATCGGGAGCCAGTAGAGCATATTCGTATTTAAGGAAGCTCCCTCGATGTCGTCGGAATACCTCATCGGCATGCTGGTATTGCTCTATTGTACCAATATCCAACCATCGCTCCTGTGAGAAATAACTATTAATGGTATGATTATTCGCCAGTAACTTTTGAATAAGCACGGGCATATCCATGTATTGTTGCTTTGGGATATAATCAAGTACAGACGGATCGAGGACATAAATACCTCCACCCACCAGAAAGCTGAGCTTAGGCTTTTCCTCATAGTTGATAATTTTCTGGTGACAATCCAGTTCCACCACACCAAGCTCCACAGGAATTGTGTGTTGGCAAATCACCACAGTCCCTATAGCATTGCTACGTGTATGCGCGATAAACACATCCATGAAGTTGATGGTTGTTAATAAATCTGCGTTGAGAACAAGCGTAGGGGTATCGAATGACTCGATAAGAGAGAGCGGACCAGCCGTCCCAAGCGGTTCAGGTTCGCGGGAGTAGGTGAGTTGCATATCCAGCCAATCACCATTGCCAAAGTAGCGTTCAATGAGTGGGGCTAGGTGATACACCGAGAGTATCACTTGAGAAAACCCCGCGTCTCGCAACTGCAACAAAAGAATTTGCAGGATGGGTATGCCATCTAGAGGAATCATACATTTAGGTAGAATCTTTGTATAGGGATGGAGGCGGGTACCTTGTCCACCAGCTAAGATAATTGCTTTCATAGCTCTTCCTTGTGCTTGATTCCATCATCGTTTGCCCCTTGTACTTGCATCGCATTTACAAGGGACAAATAGTCGTATACGCTACCTCAATACGGTCAGCGACAACATTCCAGTTCAGTTGCCTTCTCACACGCTCCAGCCCTGCCCTCCCCATCAGATGACGTTGATGGGGATCACGCAGTAATCGCAAGATAGCCTCTGCAATTGCCCCGGGCTCCGGGGCGACGATCAGCCCATCCTGCTCGTGTCGCACGATCTCCTCAACGCCTGGGAAACAGGAAGCAATGACAGGCTTACCGCAGGACCAGGCTTCGACGTAAACCAGGGGAAACACATCTGCAGTTGAGGGAAGGCATAGCAAGTCGCAAGCTGCAAGCGCATTATGCTTCTCTTGCTCGCCCACTTGATCGATTTCAATAATCCGCGGATCGGCAAAAGCGGCAAAAACTTCTGCACAATCGGCATCCCAACGTGGGCCCATAAAGACAAAAACAGTGGTTGGACACTGACTCCAGATGGGTTTTGTAGCTTCAAGCAAAAGTTTATAGCCCTTGAAATGGGCTTTACGACCAAGAAATAAGACCATTGGACCATCTATGCCATATCTCCGGCGGAAATCCTCCGGGTCTGGCTCTCCTATTAGCTGAGGTCCTTGACCAATGAGTGCAAGTTTTTGTGGAGCGAGGCCACACTGTACTAATTGTTCTCCTTCCGCTTTTGTAAGCACAAAGAGCACGTTAGCTTCTTTGCACACGGCCAGTCCTGCTGCCAGATCCGTCCAGGTACTTAATGTGGAGGCAGGCGTAATAGCGAAAGGAACGCGCCAGGCATCAGCCAGCGCTTTAGCCTCCCAGAGATATGTCGGCCAGACAGCATCAACAGCATGCACAATCTCAGGTTGCCAGGAGAAGTGGGTTTGCAGGGCTGTCGGGTTCAGTTGAGGAAAACCAGTGATTTCCAGATCGCCATGAATATATGTTTCAATAGCCTCCCCAGCACTCTGGCAGACAACCTTGACTATATGCCCACGCTGTTGCATCACCTGGGCTACGCGATACGTCATCGCCTCGGCTCCGGCCACCAGGGGGAAATATCCGTGGTGGCAATACAAAATATGCATCGGGTCTATGCTCTCCCCTTTAGCCTAGTTAAGTAGAATTTCTGCGACGTTCCCAATCTTGCCTATACCAGCTATAGGTTTGCCATAGTCCACGTTCCAGGTCAACCTTCGGTTCATAACCTATCAGATGCCGCAGATATTCCAGATCTGGACAACGCCGCTCCGGCGATCCCGGTGGAGGCGGGTGGATGCTGAGCTCGGGACTAAAATCCGTCATAGTAAAGAGCTTGTGGGCAAGGTTAACAATCTGTATCTCTTCTCGGTCATTCCCGACGTTCACAGTCAATGGCTCTGGATCAGGGAGATCCATGAGCCGGATCGTTGCCTCAATAGCGTCATCAATATAACAGAAGGCCCGGCTTTGCCATGCCCCATAGATATGAAAAGGGTTCTCTCGCCTCAGCAGTCGTTGAATAAACTGAGGGATCACATGTTCAGTCCCCATACGGGGGCCATAAACATTGTGATAGCGCACAATGCGCAGAGGAATGCCGAAGGCCCGAGCGTAATGAAGGCAAAGCTGCTCTCCGACGATCTTACTTGATGCATATGAAGCGCGCGGCAGGCTCAGGTCAAGCACCGCTAATGGAACATCTTCAGGTGTGGGAATAGGCGCCTGCTTCAAAGCGACACTACCCGCATAAACTTCGCTAGTTGACGCGAAGCACAGGGTAAGATGTTCTCCCTGCTTGCACCAGTCTAGAAGATTGAGTACAGCCAGAAGGTTAGTACGCATGACCACATGAGGAATTTCATTACTGTATCGTACACCGACAATGGCGGCGAGGTGGTACGCCTGAGTATAGTCACTCGCCACAATATGCTCTGGCAAAGGCTTCGTCAGGTCATGTTCAATCATGTTGATGCCAGGTCCAAGCACCTGGAGATCAGGGTCCATCTTACCTCGGAAAAAGTTATCGACCAGCGTGACCTGCGCACCACGCGCAATCAATAATCTAGCCAGATGCAATCCGATAAAGCCTGCCCCTCCTGTGATCAGTACACGCTCATGCATAGCCAAGCCTCAGGTATTTGAGAGAGCTTTCTGAATGGTAGCGCAATTGATCCTGGAAGACTCCCCATGCATCGAAGAGGATACCTGGACGCTTCATACGAGCCAGTAATGCTTGAATATCCTGGCACTGATATTGAACATGGTTATTCAGCACTAAGACAGCGTCGGCACCTTCAAAGCCCAATGCCAGGTCTACTGGCTCAATACCAAGCCTGGCAATCTGAGCAGCAGGGACAATGAAATCATGACCGACGACGGTCTGTACCCGATTGCGGTAGAAGTTGAGCACTGGCGTGGCAGGTGAGCCACGCATGTCATCGGTTTCGGGCTGGCCTTTGTATGCAAAGCCTGTAATTAAAATTTTTGCATGCGCAATGTCACTGCCTAGCTCTTGCAACGCTGCCAATACACGCTCCCCTACCCAGATTGGAAGCGACTCGTTAAGGCACCGAGCCGCCGCGACCATCGATGGATAGTGACCACGAGATTGCGCTGAATGGATCAAAAGATAAGGATCTTTGCTCAGACAGCCCCCCCCAACAAAGCCAGGCTTAGAAAGATCTGGACGTGGATAGTCCAGATTAGCAGCATTGATCAGCTCATAGGCATCAAGACCCAGAGTTTCGGCCATCAAAGCGACCTCGTTGCCATAACCGTAGATAAGATCTGTATGTGCATTGCAGATGAGCTTGACCATCTCAGCAGCTTCCAGAGACGATACCATGATGATATGGGGAGCAATTTTTTCAAATAACGCTTTAGCTCTTTGCGCGGAAACTTCGTTTAAGCCACCAATGATCTGAGGAAGAGAACGTAATTCTTCCAGAGCTTTCCCCTGGATCGTTCTCTCAGGACAAAAAGCCAGGAGCGGTTCGGATATGCGCTGACACAACAGGGGCAAGACGACATTGCGCGAGGTACCAACTGGCACTGTACTTCTGAGGATCACCAATGTATCTGGTGTAAGTCGCTCCGCAATTGCCGCGCTTGCCGCTTCGATCTGGCGTAAATCTGGCTCTTTAGTTCCCTCATGCAGAGGAGTCCCAACACAGATAACCACAGTCCGTGGTAATGTAGAGGGAAGTTCCATTACAAAAGCCAGCGAACTGCCAAGATTTTGCCCCAGCGCCTCAGAAATTCCTTTCTCAAAAAAGTGGGGCTGACCTCGATTAAGCCCATCGCAGACCTCTGGCTTGACCTCATAACCAATGACCCGCAATCCTTCTTGAGCAAGAGATACAGCAAGAGTGAGACCGACATATCCCATACCAATGACACATACATCTGCTTTCTCCACAAACGGAGGCTTAGAAAGTTCGGTTGCTTCTAAAGACATTTTATCTCCTTCATATCAAGATGAGCAACCACCATGCGCAAACGACCACATTGAGAGATAGCCACGATTCCATCCCATGGGGGGCGAAGAATTCTCTTTATAATTGCAGAGAAAGGTTAGAATTTCGTAATGCGTTTCTACATTAATTTGTTTTTTGGAGAACGCAGGAAAAGTACAAGTTCATCCAACCTAACTATGATATACCACAGAGGATCAGAACTTGTCAACTTTACAGTCGCGATAGGCATTAACTGTTGTCCCTAACTTATAACTTGACAAGGAAAGTTGGTATTTGTACACTGAGATCAGGAACGAAAGGAGCAACCATGCTTAATCTTAAAGAGGGGAAGTTACGGTATAATGGCTTGCCATTCTTTAGCATAGGCTTTAACTATCATCCTTCGGCTGCAGGCTGTCAATACTGGCAAAAGTGGGATGCAGTTCGTATTGATGAAGATTTGCGGCAAATGGCGCAACTAGGTTTTAACACGGTACGCTTTTTTATTTTCTGGGCCGACTTTGAGCCAGAGCCAGGGCATTATGATGAAGAAAAGATCCTTCGCCTCAAAACATTTGTTTCCCTGGCAGCACGCTATCAAATCCAGTGTATTCCCGCTCTCCTTACCATCTGGATGAACGGTCAACTATTCGATCTCCCCTGGAGGGATGGGCGCGACCTGTGGACTGAGCCGACAATGGTCGCACGCGAGATCGCCTATGTACGCCGTATTGCTGGCGCGCTCCGCGATCAAAAGAATATCCTGGCTTATGATCTAGGTGATGAGGTCATTCATGTAGATCTTCCCCGCGCCCAGTCACTGTCTCGCCGCGCTGTTGCTGCCTGGTTACAAACCCTGGCAGACGCAATTCGAGAAGCGGACCCCGGCGCTCTCGTATTGCAGGGCAATGAGGCATCCGCTATCCTGGGCACGCACCAGTTTCGGCCCGATAATGCCCAGCAATTAGATCTCCTAGCCATTCATGGATATCCCGTCTGGTCTCCTTTTGCCATCGAATCAATCGCGAGTTATAAAGCAAGTTGCTATCCATCCTTTCTTGTTCAGTTTGCTCGTACCTATGGACCCGTTCTCGTCGATGAACTGGGTTGCTACGGAGGTGATGAGGAGGTAACACGCGATTATTTGTGCGCCACGACCCACAGCATTCTAACCAATGGGGCTCAAGGTGCCCTTGTCTGGTGCTGGCAAGATTTCGCGACAAAAGAGAAGCCATATGCACTTCACCCCGGCGAGCGCTTCGTCGGTCTGATTGATCACCGTGGCCGCCATAAACCAGCTCTGCCCATTTTACAGGCCTTCGCTCAACGAGCAACCACTGATTGGGCAAACCTTAGTCTTCCTGCTTCCCCGATTGCGATCTATATCTCTGCCCGCGAGCAAGAGGGAGGCCCTAATTATCTCCAGCCAGATACGCCTTTGATGTCCGGTTCCTTCTATGCCTATCTCTTACTTAAACGCGCACATCTGCCATGCGAGTTCGCCTATAAAAACCTGGAGCAATATCGCCTGGTCATCTGTCCCTCCATTGCTCATATCACGCTGCAGGAGCAGGAGCTGCTGGCCGACTACGTTACCAAAGGAGGGATCATCTATTATTCAACTGCTGATTACTTGCATGGCTTTGGTGGCGAGGAGCTTTTTGGTATTCGTCTCAAAGATTTTACCTTGCGCACAGAGGAGGTATCCTTTTTCCGCTGGCAGGGGCAGCAATACCCGCTCTTCTGGAATGGCTACGAGGGACATATGGCCCGCATTCCGCTTGTAAAAACGACCACTGCCGAGGTGCTGAGTTGCTATCCCAATGGTACGCCCGCCTTCACCCGCAATACCTATGGTCAGGGAGTTGCCTACTATCTCAATGCTCCTCTGGAGGCGCAGCTCAACCTCCCATTTAGATTAGACATTGCCCAGTGGCATATGCTTTATAGTGAACTCGCAGAAGCCGCTGGCATCCAACGCGAGATCAACGTCGATGTGTCAGACGTTGAAGTCGCTATTATGCTTGACGCCATTTCGCAATCCCGTTACGGGTTTATCATCAACCATGCTGCTGAGACGGTGCAAGCGACAGTAAGCTGGAATATCCCTCAGACAAATCACACGTTGACCGAGAAGATCGTGTTGGAGGGAAAAGGGGTCCGCGTGCTCAACTGGACCCCGGAGCAGCACAGCGATTACTGAAACTAGGTCCGCTTCTCAAGAGCGGCGGTATGGGATGATGGACGCAGTGGCTTGCCCATACTCGTCCTGGGAAGCTCGGCTACAAACTCAATAGTCGCTGGGACTTTGTAAGCGGGGAGCCGCTCCCTGCAAAATGCCAGGAGTTCCTCCGTCGAGGAGTTCCCCACCGCGACAACAGAGGCTTGAATAGATTCACTGGCATTGCTGGTTTCGCGACCATAGACCAGCGCCTCCTTCACCAGAGGGTGTGAAAGTAAGACTTCCTCTATCTGGAGAGGATTTACTTTCCTCCCACCAACGTTGATAAACGTATTTTTTCGACCAATAAGATACAGGTTACCTTCTGCGTCTTGCTTTGCCATATCTCCTGTAATGTACCAGCCATCTTGCAAAATTTCAGCCATAACATCAGGAGCATTCAAATATCCCATAAACATAGTTTCAGTCTTTATCAGCAAACTGCCAACCTGCTCTGCCGGGACTTCCTGCCCTTCCTCATCTAGAATGCGCATGGAGACTCCCATCACTGGTCGCCCTATTGACCCCTGAGGCCAGCTATGCTCACCGGGCCACTGCGTGGCGATCACCCCTGTTTCCGTACTGCCATAGACCTGATAAATTGGCAGATGGTAACGGTGAGAGAACCTGTTGGCTGTCTCCTGTGGAAGAGGACCTCCAGAACAGAGACAGGCCCGCAGTCCGCTCAAATCAGGGACGCCCTGTAATGCACAGCGAGCTAAGAGATCGTACATGAGCGGAACCGCTAGCAAAAGTGAAATGCGCTCCTCGGCCAACATTTGTACAAGCTGATGTGGAATGAACCGTTCAACCAGTACCAGCCGGGCGCCACTAAGTAGCGAGGCGACAAAACCTCCGATCATGCCAAAGGAGTGAAAGAGCGGTATAGGAAGAAGCATCCTATCAGCAGGAGTAATATGATAGGTTTGTTGATAAATATATCCTCCCATGACGAGATTGGCTTGAGAGTGTAGAGCTGCTTTGGGTTTACCTGTCGAGCCTGAGGTATAATGATATAAAAATACGTCCTCAGCTGCTCCCAATGCTTCATCCCCCAGATGAACTGCCTGGGGAGGTCCAGACCACTCAACGAGGCCAATACTGGCACAGTGATGCTCGCTGGCAAATTGTCCAAACTGGTTCAGTTTTGCAGGCATCCCAATCACAGCAGAGAAGGGAATATCATGAAAGATGGTAGTCAGCTCACTGGTAGTGATTTCAGGTTCGAGGGGTACAACTCGCGCGTGTAGCCATGCCAGTGCAAGAAAACCAACTGCACAGGCAATGGTATTCTGGAACAGAAAAGCGACCCTGTCACCAGATGTAATACCTTGCTTTTTCAAATGGTGAACGGTACTTACAACCTGATTCTGGAGCTGACGATATGTGAGGATAGTGTGCCCTAATTGGAGCGCGATATGCTCTGGATATGCTTTCGTGCTCTCCTCAAGCATAGTTCGAATTGTTTGCATCTTACCTCCAGACTCTACTGTTCTATCCAGTGAAGCGATGATTGGAGTGTTTTTTCGATAGTAGAAATAATAAATTCAATTTGATCAGGCAACAAGAAAGGATGGATCGGCAATGATAATACCCGGCTGCTCACCGCTATGCTCACAGGGAGCTCGTTAAGACGACGACCTTGATCCTTAAACGAGCTATATCCAGGTATGGGACGCGGATAATGAATCTTGAAGGGAATACCAGCCTTTCTCAGATGCACCATTAAATACCATCTGCGCGGAATTTGAAGCACATACTTGTGGTAGTTATTCCCAGCCACATGGGTATTCGGTAGTGCCTTGAGCCCTAGCAGATCTCCCAGCCTCCGTTCATATTGCACTGCTACCTGATATCTTTTCTGACGCCATAGAGACTCTAATGTTAGTTGCCACGAGAGCACCGCTGCATTGATCGCAGACATCTGACTATTATAACCGATTAGCTCAGTATCATCAGTATGGAGATTATAGCCATGAAAATGCAATAACTGAGCCTGTCGATATAACTTTTCATCGTCAGTACAGATGACTCCTCCTGTAGTCACGCCTGGAATGACCTTAGCCGGATCAAAGCTAAAAGTGCTGATAGCTCCCAGGCTTCCCGCTGGCCGTTCGCCATCATAAGAACCAAACGCCTGAGCAGCATCTTCTACAATCGGAATGCCATAATGGGAGGCAAGAGCTTCCAGATCGGAGAAGTTGAGACACTGCCCAAAGAGTTGAACGGCAACAATAGCTTTCGTTTTGTCCGTAATTGCATCTTTGACTTGATTGAGATTCATCAATAATGTGGATGGTTCGATATCTACGAACACTGGGATAGCCCCAGCCAACAAGATAGCAGAGGCGGAAGCAAGGAAAGAGAAAGCGGTCACTATCACCTCGTCGCCAGGCCCAACACCGAGAGCACGGAGCGCAAGGTGGAGCGCATCCGTGCCAGAGTTGACAGCTACCACAAATTTTCTTTGCACAGCCTGGGCGCATTGTTGCTCGAAGAGTTCTATCTCTTTCGACCGGAGGCGAACACCTGTGGTCAAGACCCGGTCAATGATACCCAGTATTTTGTCGCGGTGCTGTATATATGCCTCGCTCAGTCCTTCAAAGGAGAGCTCTTGATGCTTGGTCATGGGACTCTGATATTTTCCTATGCTCCTGTTCCTGGACATATTGCATACACCTCGCTAAACCTTCTTCCAGATCAACTGAAGGTGAGAAGCCGAGCATCTTTTTCGCCTTTTCAATCGAGAGGGAGCCACGTTTGGGTAAAGTTTTTACAGAGTGTCCTCGCACCTTTCCAGGTCGGATTGGATAGCCTAAATCATTAAGGATCTGGATAATATCCGAGAGCGTTCTTCCGCAACCGCGAGCGATATTAAAGGTTTCTCCAGCAAATGCATCCTGCATCAGGGCACGACACAAACCGTCTGCTGTATCATCCACGTACGTCCAGTCCGTCATACTCTCCAATGAGCCCGCCGGGAAGATCCCACTCTTAATAGCCCGTTGCAAATTTCTTGTTGAGAGAAGGCTGTTGATATCGCCAGGGCCATAGACAGAGATGGGACGTACAATCGTATACGGTATCCCCAGAAATTCAGCTATTGACCGCGTCAGTAGCTCCCCGGCCAGTTTTCCCGAGCCATAAATAGTACGAGGGTTGCAGGGATGTTGTTCATCACAAGGGGAATATTGAAATTCGCCATAAACCAGGCTCGAGGAGGTATACAAAAATCGCTTGACATTGAAGTGCGCAGCGATCTGAAGGATGTTTGATACTGCTGTGACCGAGTACTCCACTGCATTGCTGATCATCTCATCGGTCGCTTTCGCCAACGGCACTGCCGCCAGCAGCATCACACGATCAGGTTCAACCTTGTGAAATGCATTGAGCAGATCCGTCGTTTGAGCGCTATCGCCCCGGATAAAGCTATACTTGTATTGAGACAGCAGTTGCTTACGGTACGAGAGAGCGCTGAAATAGTCGAAATCCCGAGGGTCGCTGAATTGTTGAAAATTATCAAATATGGTTACTGCATGTCCCTGGCTCGCCAGTATACTGGTTACCTTAGAACCGATCAGCCCCATCCCTCCGATAACGAGTATTTTCTCTGAGTCCATCGTTATATTTTCCCTCTCATTCTTTGATTGAAATTTTGCTCAAGCTGGTTCTCAAGTCGTCGGCTAACGCTTGCGGATTTCTGATGATGGTATAATGGTCGCCATTGAACTGATGAATATCGATTCCACCTGTTACCAGCATTCCCCAACCCAGAGTGGGGTCCGCGATGCTGCTAGCTGGGCCATCACTGGCACGCAGAAGCGTCACATGGCCTTGATACACCTGTGGCTTATAGTTGCGCCATGCCTGAATGTTGGTTTTAAAGATATGGAAAAGCCGACAAAAATGGGGAAAATCAACGCTTGCCGGTAGCGAGCCAGTGCGCCTCGCCCATGCAAAAATCTGCGCTAGCTGCTCATCCAGGCCAAGCTGTTGGAAATCCCTCTCTATCAAGGGGACCTCCTTGGAAAAGCTGGCGGCTAAATCCTTAATGAAATCGTCCAACAGATCATCAGTGTAAATTGGCTGCTGGTCAGGGCTTGGAGCCCAGCTATCCAATAAAAGTAATAGAGCCACCTGTTGCCCTCGGCTCTGTAGCTGCCTGGCTATTTCAAAGGCTACGGAGCCACCAAAAGACCAGCCCCCTAACATATAAGGACCTTCTGATTGTAGAGCATAGATTGACTCAACGTAACGGGCCGCCATACTCACGAGGTTGGTATAGGGTTCTTGCTCTCCGTCGATGCCAGGCGCTTGCAGACCATAAAAAGTATATGGTTGATTCAGATGATGTACCAGACCAACATAACAAAGAACATTTCCTCCCGCAGGATGAACGAGGAAGAAAGGCTGTTTGGCATTGCCACCCTGGATCTTTACTAACGAAGACCTAGATGGTGCCTGTGTTCGGCTGGCATCGATATATTCGGCCAATTCAGCAATGGTTGGCTTTTCAAAAAGACTCCGTAATGCTAGTTCAACCTGGAAAACATCTCGTACTCGAGAAATAATACGTGTGATCAGCAGGGAATGTCCTCCTATCTCAAAGAAGGAATCATGGATACTGATTTGCTCCCTACCTAGAACTTGAGCCCAAATTTCTTTTAATGCTTCTTCAGTCAACGAACGAGGTGCCGTAAAGACCTCGGCCTCGTCAGCATGAGGGGCCACAGGCACTGGTAAAGCCTTGCGATCCAGCTTGCCATTGGGAGTGAGCGGCAGTTCCTCTAGCACCGTAAAAGTCGAAGGAACCATATAGTCAGGCAGCCGTCCTTGTAGAAAGCGCCGTAAAACGCTGGTCGTTTTCGCGAGCTTTTCTCGCAGAACCACATAGGCTGCCAGCTTTTTATCCCCAGCAGTATCCTCGCGCATCAGTACCACACACTCCTGGATAGCATAGTGGGCAGTAAGAGCGGACTCGATTTCGCCAACTTCGATCCTATAGCCGCGCAATTTTACCTGGTGATCTCTTCTTCCGAGTACTTCTATTGTCCCATCTGGCAACCATCGCCCGAGATCGCCCGTCTTACACATGAATTCTCCATTACCAAAGGGATTAGGAACGAACTTCTCCGCCGTTAGTCCAGGATTGTTGAAATAGCCACGGGAAACCCCATCCCCAGCGATACAGAGCTCGCCCACCAGTCCTACTGGAAGCAGCTGGTAGCGTGAATCTAAAATATAGATGTTGGTGTTATTAAGCGGTCTGCCAATCGTGGTCCGTTTGTCGATATCCTCAAAGGCAATTTTCGCGAACGCATTGATATCCGCAATCTCTGTCAACCCATAGATATTGACCACCAGTGGAAGCGGTCCTAAAAGGCGAAATATTTTCTGCAAGAGACTTTTTTCTAACCGCTCACCTCCTATCAAAATATATTTGATATCATTATCAAATGTTCGCTCCTCCTGGTTAGAAAGCACATTGTCGAGATAGGATGGAACACAATCAATGATATGCAGATGTCTATAGTTTACGTATTCAAGAAAGGCTTCAGGGTTGAATTTTATTTCCTCAGGAATGATGCAGAGCGTCTTGCCAAAAACCAGAGTCGGGAAAATCTGGTTGACCGATATATCAAAGTTGATGGAAGTGATCAGCGAGGTATACTCAACTTCTGGATTGCTAAAAAATTCCTGCAATCCGAAGCAGAGGTTAACCAGAGAACGATGCTTGTTCATGACGCCTTTGGGTCTGCCTGTTGAGCCTGACGTATAAATTACATAAGCGAGATTCGCTACTTGAGCCACTGATAGAAGATTTTCACAGTGCTCTGGGGAAAGATTTTCATGGTCCTTATCAATACAAAACGCGCGCTCTACATGAGAATCGGGTAACCTTGTACACAATCGCTGTTGTGTCAATACCACGCTGATACGGGCATCCTCTAGCATAAAAACCAGGCGTTCTGCCGGATAAAATACATCGAGGGGCACATAAGCGCCTCCAGCTTTGAGCGTCGCCAATATAGCAACTATCATCTCCAATGAACGTTCCATATAAATGCCAACCAGCACATCCGGCCCGATCCCCATTGATTGTAACATGTGAGCGAGCTGATTGGCTTGCTGGTTTAACTCCCCATAGGCGAGAGCACTATCTTCATAGATCACAGCCACCGTATCAGGAACCAGCTCAGCTTGTCTTTCAAACAGTTGATGAATACAGATAGTATCTGGATATGCCACTCTGGTAGCATTCCATTCGCCTAACAACTCCTGGCGTTCTGCTGGAGTCAATAGTGGCAAATCCCAGACGCAGAGTTCAGGGTTTGTTACCACTCCTCCTAACAAAACCTGAAAATGCTCTGCCATGCGACTGATGGTCGAGGCCTGAAACAGGTCGGTATTGTACTCGATAATGCCATAAAGCCCTTGCGGATCCTCCATCATAAATAACGTCAAGTCAAACTTTGTCGCTTTGCTCTCGGTAAATTCTGACCGCAGCATCAGATCAGTTAGTTTCAGAGCTGGCATAGAAATATTTTGCCAGACAAACATGACCTGGAAAATGGGATTAAAGCTCAAGTCTCGTTTTGGGGCAAGTTCCTCCACCAGTTTCTCGAATGGTAGATCCTGATGGATGTAAGCTGCCAGTGTAGACTTTTGAGTACGAGACACAAGTTGTCTGAACGTGGGGTTTTCTGAGAGATTCGTACGCAATACCAGCGTATTGACGAAAAAACCAATCAAGTTCTCAATCTCGTTGCGCGTACGGTTGGCAATTGGCGTACCAATTACGACATCTTGCTGTCCGCTATAACGGGCAAGCAGGATAGCGAAGGCAGCTAGCAAGGTCATAAATAACGTTGCGCCTTCCTGCTGACTCAAGGCTTTGAGCCCCTCAGCCAATGTTTTAGGCACCATAAAGGCACTGCTGGCCCCTCGGAAGGTCTGTACAGCAAGGCGAGGATAATCCGTGGGTAAATCTAGCATCGGAGGAATACCTTCAAGATGCCGTTTCCAATAGTCGAGGTGCTCCTGAAGGACCTTTCCCTGCAACGTCTGGCGTTGCCAGACGGCGAAATCGGCATATTGAATGGGTAGGTCCGGCAAAGGCGACGCCTTTCCCTGAGAAAATGCTTCATAAAGCTGAGACAATTCGCTTCTGATAATTCCTGTAGACCAGCCATCAGAGATGATATGATGCATCGTGAGCAATAAAATATGCGTTTGATCTGCCAGCCTGAGGAGCGTGATGCGTAACAACGGACCCCTGGCTAGATCAAAGGAGTGTTGTGCTTCCTCGCGCGCTACCTGTCGTGCTTTTGCGTCTCGGCTCATATCAGGAAGGGTTCGGAGATCTATAACGGGCAGTTGCAAATGAAAGGTTGGTGTAATGATCTGGACGGGATTGCCATCTATTAGCCTGAAAGTCGTCCGTAATATCTCGTGACGTCTGATAATTTCTTTAAAGCTTTGTGCTAAAATATCTAGTCTGAGCTGGCCTGTGAGATAAATAGCATAGGGAAGATTGTAAAAAGGGCTTTCAGGCTCAAACTGGCAAAGAAACCATAGGCGCTGTTGCGCAAAAGAGGTAGGAAAAACGAAGACGTCGGACTCTAATGCGCCAGGTATCTGCTTAACATCTCCAGTAGATTCAGAGGAAAAAGTTGACATATTACACAGTTCTTTCTTCAGAAACTTCAGAGCCAGAGGGAAAGATCAGATGCCCTAACATGGCTCTAGCAGCTGCGAAAAATGTTTATCAAAAGCTTTGTTTTTCTAAATCTAAGGAAGAGAGTTTCACACGATGGGCTTCGCGTGAAATTCGTACGATTACCTGTTCCTGCCCCCTCTCCGCATCTTTTTTTATTCTCTCAACAGCGTTACCGAGTCCTGCTGGCGTAAGTTCCTCAAAAAGGCTCCGCAGAGGAAGTTGTACCTGCAACGCCTCATTTATATGAAAGATGAGCTGCGTTGCCAGCAGTGAATGCCCTCCTAAGGTAAAAAAATTATCGTAAATGCTAATTGACTCAATCTCCAACACCTCTTTCCAGATCGCAACGATTTTTTCTTCAGTTAGAGTACGAGGAGCAACTAGCTCTCTGGTAAACGCTGTACCAGTGGCCTCAAATGTCTGCAAGGCTTTGCGATCAACTTTACCATTGGGAGATAAAGGGAAAGCCTCAAGGATGACAAATGAAGCAGGAATCATATAGTTGGGCAGCATTTGCTTCATGTAATCGTACAATTCATCGACACTCAAAGTTGAGACTACATAGGCAACGAGGCGAGTATCATTTGCAGCATCCTTTTGTGCCAGCACTATAGCTTCCCGTACATCTGCATGCTGCATTAGAACGGTTTCGATCTCTTCCAGTTCTATGCGAAAACCACGAAGTTTTACTTGAAAGTCAAAGCGCCCAAGAAACTCTATGGTCCCGTCCGGTAACCATCTAACCCTATCTCCAGTTTTATACATCCTTGTGCCAGGGATAAACGGATTCGGCACAAATTTTTCAGCCGTTAAATCTGGTCTACGAACATAGCCGCTTGCCACTCCTTCGCCCGCAATGTATAACTCGCCCGCGACACCTACAGGTAGGAGAGCATAGTTCTGACCCAGCACATAACAGTACATATTCGCGATTGGCCTGCCAATAGGAACACTCGTCCCACCCTCATGCGGAGAAATCGCTGGATCAACTTGAAGGATCGTTGTTGTGATAGTCGCCTCAGTTGGACCATAAGCGTTAAAGATACGACATTCCCTTGAGAGAACACCGGAACAGAGTTCTAGCAACTCATAATCAAATTTCTCAGCACCCAGGCAGACCCAGCGTAGCGTTTCGAGCCGGGGATTTTCCCTGCCAACAAAACGAAATTGCGTTGGCGTCACATGCCAGACCGTGATATGATTGCGCTCTATAAATTCCACACTCTTGCGACTATCAAGTAACACATCAAAAGTCATAAGGTACAAACTGGCTCCCGAGGTGAGCGCCATAAAGATTTCCCATACGGACCAGTCAAAGAAGTAGGAGAGATATTGTAGAACATGATCGCTGGGAAGCCAGCGAATCCGATCATGTCCCCAATGGAGCAACTGGCAAATATTTCCTTGAGTGATCACCACGCCTTTAGGCTTGCCGGTTGAGCCCGATGTATAGACCACATAAGCTGGGTGATCGTTCGTGACCGAGTTAGTCGGGTTCTCCACTCCAAACTGGCAAATTTCTTCTTTGTCAAGGGCATCCAGAAATATATACCGTATAGGCAACTGCGGCAATTGTTCGAGCAGCCATCGCTGAGTCAAAAGTACCGGCACCTGGGTGTCTTGAAGGATAAATGCGAGCCGATCTTTAGGAGACGATGGATCTAGCGGAACATAACCCGTTCCAGCCTTGAGTACAGCTAATATGCCTATGACCATCTCCAGAGAGCGTTCAACACAGATCCCCACCAGATCATTGCCTTGAATACCTATATGCTGCAAATAGTGCGCCAGTTTATTCGCTCGCCGATTTAACTCTTGATAAGAAAGCTGTTGATCTTCAAATACGAGTGCGGTAGAATCAGGAGTACGCTCTACCTGTGCCTCTACTAACTGATGGAGGTACGAGGTCCGAGGATATGCCACCTGAGTGTTATTCCATTCTACCAGCTGTTGATCTCGTTCAGCTTCTGAAAGCATTGGCAGGGCTGAAAGATGTAGCTCAGGCTGAGAGACCATCCCCATCAAAAGGGTGCGCAAATGTTCGCCCATGCGCTCGATTGTTGCCGGTTTAAAGAGATTTGTATTATATTCAAATCCTCCACGAATTCCTTGTTCAGTATCGGTCAAATGCAATGTAATATCAAATGAGGAAGCATTCGTTGGAACTAAAAAGGAGCGAACCGCAATACTCGTCACCTGACGTGAAGGTTTGGGCGCATTCTGTAAGACAAGCATTACCTGAAAAAGTGGATTGAAGCTCAGATCGCGCTCTGGCTGGAGCTCCTCAACCAGCCTTTCAAAGGGAAGGTCTTGATGGTCATAGGCCTCCAACGCAATTTTACGCACACGCCCCAGCAAGTCCCGGCATGTTGGATCTCCTGATAGATCTATACAGAGCACAACTGTATTGACGAAGAAGCCAATCAGCCCTTCTACCTCTGGTCTGGTACGGTTGGCAATTGGCGAACCAACAGCGATATGGCGCTGGCCGCTATAACGGAAGAGCAAGACTTGAAAGGCTGCTAGCAAGGTCATAAACAGGGTCACTTCTTCTTGCTGACTGAATGCCTTGATGTCCTCGCTCAAGCTTTTAGATAAGCTGAACGGAATGAAGGTACCTTCAAATGTTTGTACAGCGGGCCGCGGAAAATCGGTTGGCAATTCTAGTATTGAAGGCACATCTGCCAGTTGCCGTCTCCAATACGCCACATGCGCCTGGAAAAGTTCTCCTTGTAGCCACTGACGTTGCCAAATCGCATAATCGGCATATTGAAGAGGTAAATCGGGCAATGGAGACGCTTTTCCTTGCGAGAAGCTCTCATAGAGGCTGACAAGCTCATGCTCAAATATCCCCGCGGACCACCCATCAGCAATGATATGATGTTGATTCAGGAGCAATATATGTTCCTGGCGTCTTAAGCGCAAAAGCAGCATACGTAGAAGCGGACCCCGTACCAGATCAAAGGGACAGTGTATTTCTTCAGAAATGATACGTAGCACTGCCGCTTCCTGGTCTACCTCAGACAAAGATTGCAGATCAATGATAGGCAAGGATACGGAAAGCGACGGGGAGATAACCTGAACAGGTTGCCCTTGAACCGTGGCAAAAGTTGTACGAAGTATTTCATGGCGGCGCACAATTTCGTTCAAGCTACGTTCAAGCGCCGATACTTCCAGCATACCCTGCAAACGGATATTGAGAGGAACATTATAATGATACTGATCCGGTATCAGTTGCTCAATAAACCATAGACGCTGCTGAGAAAATGAGAGCGGTATAGCTTCTGGCCGGGCAACCGCAGTTAATGGAGGGGCCTGTATTCCTTGCTCTGCCTGTTGCAGGTTTTCAATGTACCTGGCAAGATCTGAGACAAATGGATTTTCAAAGAACGCCAGTAAAGGAACTTCTACATTAAATATACTACGAATACGAGAAATGGCCTGAGTAACAAGGAGAGACTGACCACCTAATTCGAAAAAATTGTCATGTGCGCCTACCCTCTCTACCTTCAGCACGTACGTCCAAATATCTGCTACCACTTCTTCAAGAGGATTTTGAGGAGCTACAAAGAGATCATCGGATGTTTGCTGTGGAGCGGGCAATGCCCGGCGGTCAACCTTTCTATTGGGTGTCAGCGGCAAAGCTTCCAGCAAGAGCATAGCGGAGGGCACCATATAATCAGGTAAACGCTCCTGTAAGTAGTGGCGCAGTTCTCCGGTCGTCAGATGCTCTCCCTGAGCCAACACAACATAGGCGACTAAACGTTTATTCCCAGGCGTATCTTCGCGGACTATGACCACGCATTCTTGCACTTGTGCGTGACCTCGTAGTACTTCTTCGATTTCGCCCAGTTCGATGCGGAAGCCACGCAGCTTCACCTGATAGTCAGCACGCCCAACAAATTCTATATTGCCATCTGATAAGTAGCGTGCCAGATCGCCCGTCTTGTAAAGTCTGGAACCGGGAGGACCAAATGGATCGGGAATAAAACGCTCGGCAGTTAGTTCTGGCCGATTGAGGTAGCCAATGGCGAGTCCATCGCCTCCAATATATAACTCCCCAGGCATAATCATAGGAACTGGACGTAATTGCTGATCTAACAAGTAGATGCAGGTATTCTGGATAGGGCGTCCTATCGGTGCATTCCTCTGTTGCGGACTGTGCCGCGACACGTTATAGAGCGTGGCACAAATACTGGCTTCGGTCGGCCCATAGGCATTGATAATCTGTAACGCTGGCAATGGAGCATTGATCTCTCCCAATAACGCTTCTGGAATTGGTTCTACACCCACCATCAGGCGACGTAAAGAGAGAAGAAACGCACCTCGTCGCAATCTCGCCGCAAAGTTTGCAAGCATAAAAGGAGGGATATAAGCACTATGAATTTGATAAGTCTCAAGCCAGGTAAAAAAGAGCTCGCTGTCCCTATAGGTATGTTCAGGAGTGAGGTAGAGAGCTCCTCCAGCAATCAAAGTTGAAAAAATCTCGTAAACTGAAGCATCAAAATTCAAGCTGGTCCAGAGGCTGCCACGATCTCCAGCGAAAATCGGCTGCCTCTGTTCAAAATCCAGGAGCACATTGACCACTCCTGTATGCCTAACACATACTCCTTTGGGACGACCAGTAGAGCCTGAAGTATAAATTACATAAGCTGTATTATCCGCCTGGGAACCTCTGACGCTATTTTGCGCACTTTCCTGGGCAATAACTTGCCAGTCCCTATCCAAGCAAATGAGAGGGGCAGTAGATTGAGCAAATATAGCTGTGAGATGCTGTTGAGTCAGTACTACTGCTGCCTGGGCATCAGACAACATGAAAGCAACTCGTTCCTTTGGGTAGGCCGGATCTAGTGGTACATAAGCTCCTCCAGCCTTGAGAATTCCCAATATGCCCAGAATCATCTCTGGCGTTCTCTCCATAGAAAGGCCAACCAGCACTTCCGGTCCCACCCCCAGTTTCTGGAGATACTGTGCTAATTGATTAGCCCGTCGATTCACTTCCTGATAGGTGATCTGCTCATCTTCGAGTGCCAGAGCGATACTATCGGGTATACGTTCTGCATGGGCTTCAAAAAATTGATGCAAACACCGATCATGAGGATAAGCAGTCGTATTTGCATTCCACTCTATTATAAGCTGTTGACGTTCAGCGGCAGTTAGCAGTGGCAGATCGACGAGAAGCTGGTCTGGATTGGCTATAATCCCTGCAAGCAAAACCTGAAAGTGCCCAAGCATACGAACAATGGTCGAGGTATGAAACAGATAAAAATTGTATCTTAATTCCCCGCCTAGCCCGTAGGGCTCTTCCTGGATCGATAAATCCAGGTCGAACATCATAGGTTCACAACCAATATCCATCATCGATATATTGAGATTGGCAGAGTGAAATTCCGTTTGTGAAGGGGATTGCAAAGTAAACGTCACCTGGAAAAGGGCATGGCGGCTCAGATCGCGCTCGATTTGCAGTTCTTCTAAAAGCATTTCATAGGGAAGAGCCTGATGAGCATACGCCCCCGATACCACCTGACGAACACGATCTAGCAATGCTCGGAATGTGAGGTTGCCGGACAACTCTGTACGCAGAATCAGCATATTAGCAAAATTGCCGATAAGGGTCATTGTGTCATCTTCGCGTAGGCTAACAGGGGTACCGACGACGATGTCGTGCTGTTGGCTATAGCGAAAGAGCAAAACTTGAAACACCGCTAGTAAGGTTACAAACAGTGTAGCGCCCTCTTTTTGAGAGAAACGTTTGAGTTGTTCGCTAAGGCTTTTTGGCAAGAGAAAGCGCTCGGATGCAGCCTGGAAGGTTTGAATAGCAGGACGTGGGCGGTCAGTAGGCAAAGCGAGCATTGGCGAGACACCGGCCAGGTGCGATTTCCAATAGGCAAGATGTTGCTGGAATACTTCTCCCTGAAATTGTTGACGCTGCCGCAGAGCGAAATCGACATACTGTATCGGTAAAGCAGGTAATGGTGAGGATCTTCCACCTGAAAAAGCTTCATAGAGTGCAATAAGCTCGCGTATAAATATATCGACCGAACCTTTGTCCAAGATGATGCGATGCACATGCGCCAATAAGACATATTCATCATTATTTAAATGTAGCAATGAGAAGCGCATCAGTGGCCCACGATCCAAATCGAATGACCGCTCGGCTTGCAGTGTGACCAGCCGAGCAACTTCCTTTTCTTTCTCTTTATTTGCCTCAGACAATGTTCGTAAATCTATAATGGATAAATCTGGCAGAAGTACTTTGCTTATTATTTGAACTGGCTGTTCACCCTGAATTGTAAATGTGGTACGCAAGCTATAGTGACGCGATACTATTTCAGCAAGACAGCGTTTCAGTACGATTTGCTTTAACGGTCCCCGGATACCTAAAGAAAAGGGTAAATTATGGAAAGAGCCATCAGATGCTAACTGATCAAGGAACCATAAACGCTGCTGACCCAAGGAGAGGGGAAAAGTTCTGGCCTTACCTGCCTGCTTGCGCATCAACTGGCCCAGTAATTGACGCTTTTCTTCTAATGAGAGGTTAGCTATGTGCTGAGAGAGATCGCTCATCTGTTTACCTTCTCCTGAGTGAACACCCCAACCAAGAAATAAATTTGCTTGATTCATTGGCCAGAGAAGCGAAAATAGTTGGTTCCCGCAGATTTTCGTCTTTCACAATTCGAGCTTATTCTTACCATTAATATGCTTGAACGCAATATACTTATATGATATAGTAATCTTGTTAATGAGTCAATAGAGCTTCGATGATCTCAGGGCTATTTAATTCTGCTGAAACGAGAAAGGAAAAAGAAAAACAGAAGGACCATTCTCTTCTAGAATGAGCCTACCAAAACCAAGCTCAGAAAGCAGGAACGATCCCGATGGAAACTATCATACAGCAAGACGCAACGGTATGAGACGGATGGGAGAACGAGACAGATGTGTTCTCGATTTATGCAGCTATGGGGCAACAGACGGATAAACGCCGAAAGCAGGGAAGAAGATATCCCCTTGCACTGATCTTGACCTATATCTTGCTGGCAAAAGCAGCGGGAGAAACCACCTTACAAGCCATAGCCGAGTGGATACGGTTGCGAGGAAGTTGGTTGCAAGAGGTGCTACCAGGGGTGAGAGGAGCATTTCCCTGTCCAGCGACCTACAGCAATGTGTTACGAGCCATTGATTCCAATGAACCAGGTGCTGATGCCATTGTTAACATGCAAGAATGGGTCTACGGCATCACCTTTCTCTCCCCTTCCCAGGCTGCTCCACAGCGACTGCTTTCGCTGCTGAGAGCGCACTGGACCATTGAGAATCGGCTCCACTGGAGACGAGATGTTACCATGAGAGAGGATGCCTCTCAGGTGCGCAAGGGCTGTGCCCCGCGCGCCTTAGCTGTGCTCAATAGCTTCTTGCTTGCTCTTTTTGATTGGCTCAAGGTCCGCAATGTTGCCAGTCAGATGCGTTTCTTTAATGCTCAGCCTTTTCTGGCCCTTTCCCTGCTCATTCGTCCTTTATTGACAGAGAATTAAATAGCCCTGCGATGATCTATAGGACCTTCCTTCTTATTTTCTGATAAAAGGGGGCTAGAAAATGTGTGATAGGTAACCATTGAATTAATATCCACTTTCGTGTGTTCCACTAGAAGCCCTTCCTGCCATTTTGCTATTTATTGATCGTTTGAAAATATATCTAGAGGCTTAGAGCGAGGTGTAGTATATGCGCGCAACAGTTTTTCATAATCCAAGGGATGTCCGCATTGAAAATGTACCCGATCCAACGCTTCAGTCAGCTACTGACGCTATTGTGCGCATAACACACGCGTGCATTTGTGGATCAGACCTGTGGCCGTATCGAGGCATGAAGCAATGGAAAACAGGCTGGCGATTGGGCCACGAATGGATGGGGATAGTCGAAGAGACCGGTTCAGAGGTCTCCACAGTAAAACGTGGAGACTATGTGCTTGCTCCTTTCGTGTTTTCTGACGGCACCTGTGAATTCTGTCTCAACAACCTTCATACCTCGTGTACTCATGGCGCGATCTGGGGAAAAATATACGATGGTGGGCAGGCAGAAGCGGTGCGCGTGCCGTTTGCTGATGGGACGCTTGTGGTGTTGCTAGCTTTTGTCAAAGAGGAAGAAAGCCTGCTTACTGCACTCCTCCCACCGACTGATGTCATGGGAACGGGACATCACGCTGCTCTGAGCGCAGGCATACGACCAGGAAGTACTGTTGTGATAGTTGGTGATGGAGCCGTTGGCCTCTGCGGCATTCTGGCTGCAAGGCGGCTAGGTGCCGAACGAATTATGCTTTTGGGGCACCATCACAACCGTCTAGCCCTGGTACAACACTTTGGCGCTACGGACGTTATCATGAGCCTTGGGAAACAGGAAGCCGACGAAGTATTCGAGCAACTTAAAGGTGGTGCAGAATCAGTGATTGAGTGCGTTGGTACGAAGTCTGCTATGGATATGGCTATAAGAATAGCACGTCCAGGCGGAAATATTGGCTATGTTGGAGTGCCTCAAGGCAGTGAAAACCTTGATCTAGAAAGAATGTTCGCCAAGAATATTACGTTGCGCGGAGGTATCGCACCCGTACGCGCCTATATTCCTGAGCTACTTCCAGATGTGCTGGCTGGTAAGCTCGACCCTTCTCCGATATTTGACCTGATCACCGACCTCTATGGAGTGCCAGATGGTTACGTTGCAATGGATCAGCGCACTGCCATCAAGGTTATGATACGACCTTAGACAATTTCAGATACATGGCACTATGAGAATTTCTCCCGGTTTGTCAATGAGAGGATTGGAAAATCATGCTCCCTAAACCAGAACATCTGAGCTTTGAGTATGCTAAAGAGTACCAGGACCAAACAGTCGTAGCAGCCTATAAGTATAGACCTCCTTATCCTGCAGAAATCTATGACCTTCTAGTTTCGCTTATACATGCAGAGAAATCACGTATCTTGGATATCGGATGCGGCCTCGGCGATATCGCTCGTCCTTTAGCTACCCGCGTTGCACAGATAGACGCGATAGATGCCTCAACACACATGATAACCCTGGGTAAAACATTACCTGGAGGAGATAATCCCAGCCTTCATTGGATTTGTGGGCGGGTAGAAAACGTTACATTTGAGAGCTTATATGAACTAATCACGGCTGGTGAGAGCTTACACTGGATGGACTGGGAACTGATCTTTCCGCGTTTTCACGCTCTTCTTGCACCTGGTGGATACTTGGCTCTTGCCCATCGTTGGGAGTTATCTAACGCCTGGACACTGGCTTTAAATCGATTGATTATACGTTATTCAACCTACCAATCATATAAAGGACATGACATTGTTCATGAACTGCAACGCCGCAAGCTTTTTACCATCGTTGGTCAACACCGCACTGCGCCAGTTAATTTCCACCAATCGGTTGACGATTACCTTACCGGGTTGCATTCCCGGAATGGTTTGTCGTGTGAACGCCTTCATCCTGAGGATAGAGCGGCTTTTGATCACGCCGTACGAAAACTACTTGCGCCTTTTGCGCAAAACAATATGCTTTCTTTAAAAATTATGGGAGAAGTAATCTGGGGAACACCCGTGTTTCTTTATGAATAACCCGACTGCTTCCCAAAACTCCGCTTCAGTCCAGATTTTAAATTTGCGCACTGATAGCAAGAAGCTTATTTTTGTAAATCTTCACAGAAAGGTCTTCCAATGTCAACGTCCAACGTTCAGGTCCATTGCCCCGTATGTGACGGCCATTTTCGTCGTTTTCTACCATATGGTAAAAGTATTCCCCTCAGTCCACTACGCCCATACGCATTATGCCCATCTTGCAGATGTATGGAAAGGCATCGCTTGCTTTGGCTATATCTGCAGACACAGACGAACATCTTTACCGATACAGTTAGTGTATTGCATGTGGGACCTGAGCCTCAGATTCAGAAGCAGCTACAATCGCTCAGCAATTTAACGTACTTGAGTATAGACATAGACTGCCAGTGGGCTATGATGAAACTTGATGTTTCTGACATGCCATTTGCAAACGATACATTTCATATTATTCTGTGCATACACGTTCTGCAGGCTGTTAGAGATGATCGAAAAGCCCTTAGTGAATTATTTCGGGTACTCAAGCCGAATGGATGGGCAATTTTGCAGGTTCCTATAGATGTAAATCAACCTCACACCGTAGATACAGCTCTTGTTGTCCTCCAACAAGAGAATGCTTCACAATTTTCTCCTGCACGTCTATATGGGCAAGATTATTTGGAACTCCTGCAACAAGCAGGATTCGATGTCCATATAGATGATTTCGTTAGAAGATTACCACAAAATCTTATTACATGTTATGGACTGAATCCAAACGAAGATATTTACATTTGCTACAAGGGCTAGTACAAGTTAGCCCTGCGAAATGGCTCCAAGCCGACAGGAACGGGTTGGAAGGGCTCTTCCAGCTGAGCTTGTGGCCTGGATGGGGTTTTCCTCTCATCCTCTTGAGCTTTAAGCAGCTTTGGCGGCTGCGATATGGTGCAGATTGCTGGTCAGGATCCCCCACCCCACCCAGCGTTCCATCCCGTCAGGCCCGTGATAGGAGCATTTGCGTAAGCCGTAATCCCTTCTCAGACTGTGGATGCGTCCCTCAATGCCCGCGCGCCAGCGATAGGCCCGCTTCCATCGGCGGGAGCGCTCCTCTTCTCGCCGCACTGCTGAGACGCTGCCCAAAGCTGGGATAGCCACGACCTGGACGCCGGCAGCTTTTGCCTGCTGTGCGGTGGTTGGCGAGTGAATCCCTCGATCCCCTGCCATCTGTTGCGGAGGGTGCCCAAAGAGCCCCTGATGATGCGCCAGGGCAGGCAGTCCTTGTCCTCGATCAGATTCTCCATCTGCGAGCACTTGATAGCGGGTTACGATGCCCCCCTCGACTTCATCGAGCACCACCTGCCTGCCGAACTCGATCTGCGCTCCCCCCTTGTGTCGTGGGATGGCTCGCGTGTGCGGTTCATACAAGCTGAGCACTTTTGCTTTCGCTTCCACCTTACCTCCTGCGAGCACCCGCACCCGTGCCTGGGTGATCACGCGTTCAATCAGCGGCAAGACCGACGTGACACCCTCCAGCAGGCGCTTGGCTGGCTGTTCGCTTGACTGCCCCAGGACAGCCGTTACCCGTTTGACCTGCGTCACCATCTGCTCGGTGGTCTCAATCAAGTGTCGGTAGAGCGTGCGCTGCTCTTCTTCCTTGGTCTCGCTCTTGCGCCGCAGGAACCGGTGCAGGGATTGGGCCGTTCGCCGTGCCGTGCGTAATCGGCTCCGGCACAGCTCTTTGACCTGGGTGACGCGCGTCCCTGCTTGCGCCACGAGCGGTTTGGCGCGTTGCACCAAGCGGGCACAGGTGGCATCGAGGCGCAGCTTGCGCCCTCGCGTGACTTTGGCCTGTGTGGCCAACTCGACCACCCGGTCATTGAGCGCATGCAGGGTCTCTGGCCGCAACGTGTGCGCCCAGCGAATAAGAGTACTCTCATCGGGAAGGGGTTGAAAGGAGACACGGGTGAACCAGCGCAGCACCAGGCTATCTGCCACACGGTCCAGGGTTTCTTGATAACTCCAGCCATAGAGATGCTTGACCAGGAGCAGGCGCAGAATCACCTCGACGGGTGTTGAATGCCGCCCACGCACCAGGGTATAACGATGGCGATGGCCCAAATCGGCGCGAACCATCATATACAGGTCATCATCATCGAGGAACAGATCAAGTTGCTTGAGCACTGGATCAGTCTGCTCGGCCAATTCGGGCACCCGTGCAAACACATCTTCTGCAGGATAGCGATCAACTAGCATGTTTTTGCTCCTCAGGTACGTCCCTTTAGGCATTCTGTCACTCGTCTTTCTTCTCTTTGACGATCCCAAGCCCTTCTCCGGGCCTCATTTCGCAGGGCTAACTTGTACTAGTCTAGGAGTATTTTACTACGCTAGCTCAGAGAATTAAGTAGTCCTGGCGGACAATTTGTGGGCATGTCTGCGCCAATAAATGGGTAAGCTGGAGAGCCCTGAAGATGGGCATGTTGGGAGGTGCGAAGCGTATGGACATGCCTACTTCAGATGGCTCTCTCGCACATGGAGCGAAGACTCTCGCATAGTGGCCCTGTAGGGAAGACCTCCCAACGGAGCCAGAAGCGTCGCAGTGGCGAGCGGTTAGAACTCGATGTCCTCCAATGGTACTGTGCGCTTCTCTTCTGCCGACCGGTATGCGCCCAGGATGACCTGAAGCACGTTGATGCCGTCGTCCTCGTTGTGAATGGGGCGTCGTCCCTCTTTGAGGAGGGCGATGAAGTCTGCAATTTCGGCATTGAACGTCTGCACCGATGGCAACTTGACCGTATTGATGACGACCGGCATCTGGCCCCGCACTCGGTAGCGCAGGTCTCGACCATCGCTGGAGAGGTAGCCCTTTTCGGCCACCAGGGAGAAACGCTCGGTGGTATCTGCAGGCTCATAGGCCCAACTGGTGACGATATGGCCGACCGAGCCATTCTCGAAGCGCACCAGCACCTGAGCGGAGTCTTCGCCATCCATGAAGTCAAGACGATGCTGACTGATCATCGCCGTCACTTCAACCGGCTTGCTATCTGCCAGGTACAGCAACATATACGTTGGATGATAGCCGGTATCGATCAGCTCGCCGCCGCCGATGAACTGGCGATGTGCGCGCCATCCCATCGTTGCGGGGTTGAAGTGGTGATAGAAGCTATCCGTGGTACGAATTTCGTAGACCTTCCCAAAGGTGCCTTCGTCGATCAGCTTGCGGGCGAGCTGGATCGGCGGCGTGAACAACTGATTATGGGCACACATCAGCGTCACTCCATTGGCTACAACGGCCTTTTTCACCTCTGCTGCCTCCTCCAGTGTGAGACAGAGAGGCTTCTCACAGAGGATATGTTTCCCCGCCTGGGCTGCTGCGACAATGGCATCCTTGTGCAGATGATGTGGCAAACAGATGTCCACTGCATCGACATCGCTTTCGGCCAGCAGCGTTGCGATATCGCTAAAGATGGAAGCGCCACCAGCTTGCTCCGCCCGCCTCTGTGCGTGCTCGGCAACGATATCACACACGGCGGTGATGCGCGCATCCTCAACTTTGAGATAGCCGTTGAGGTGTGGCTCCGCAATACCACCACAGCCAATGAGTCCAACCTTGATCGTCATGCACGTCTCCTCGTTGTATAGGCACTAACTTCTTCCCTCCGCGTGAACGCGTGGGGTCGTTGACTACGTCAAATGGATAGTTCTGTCAGTTTTACCGCCGTTTTCTTTTGCACTGAGAGGTTTGCGGCCTCCATCAACATCGTTAACTCAAGGGCCATCTGGATATTCTCGTCGGCTGTGGTGCCCTCCTGAATATGCGTGACCCATTGCTGGAAGGCCATTGGTTTATCGGGGGGGATGCGGTTGGTGCGATCATTCCACTGGCGGCTCCCTTCTTCTCCAAGCGCCGTGCTGCGGATCAGCAACCTGTGCTCCGTCTTGCTATTCAGATCGCCAACGCCACTGCCGTGTCTAGCTTCGCTCAGGCGATCTGCAACGCATGGCGTGCCGTAGAAGAGGCTCCCTTCGGTTCCGTGGATCTCGATAGTCAATGGGGAGAAGTGGTTGACAAAACCGGCTTCCACGATGCCCAGCGCTCCCTGTGGATACTGCAAAACGGCTACCGCGTTATCCTCCACCTCGCGTCCGGTCATATAGCCGTAATACGCACTCACGCTCTCTGGCAGTCCCAGAAAGAGGCGAGCCAGATACATCGGATGACAACCGAGGTCGATCAGCGCGCCGCCCCCACACTGCTCCAGACTGTAGAAATGAGCTGGGAGCCAGCCATTGGGTCTGTCGGGCGAACGTAATGCGCCATTATGCGAGAGCCGTGTGCGTACCAGCGTCAGTTCTCCAAGAACCTTCTGTTCTACTATCTGCTGAATCGCCAGGGTATAGCCGTGGTAGAGGCGAGGAAGTGAGACTGCCAGCTTGACGCCGCTTTTCTCGACCGCGGCCAGAATCTCGTGACATTCGTGCAACGTGGTGGCGAGAACTTTTTCCGTGAATATATGTTTCCCTGCGCGAGCTGCCGCGACCATCACATCGCGATGGATACTGGTGGGCGTATCGATAATGACGGCATCGATATCTGGTTGTTTGAGCAGCTCGTCGAGACTTTCATAGAAATGGACTCCCAGAGCTGTTGCTTCTGCACGTCCTCTTTGCGGATTCTCATCCCAGGCCGCCACGATCTCTGTGGCCGGATTTTCTAGCGCCTGCCTCATATAATCATGTGCGTGAACATGCCAGAAGCTGATCATGGCAACCCGAATCATCTTGACCTCCTTTGGAATTGCGACTAAACACATCTGTTATCACTCATTCTACTCGCCAGCGAGACTTTAGTACAGCCCCACGAATAACATAGTGTTGACGAGGTCAAAACGGGCTACTTGCGAGGGAGATGGAAATTGTTTTGGTGTGAGCATGAGAAACCAATGTGCCAACGCTATCGATCCCGGGAGCAGGACAGGCTTCTCTGCAGATGAAGAGCAGCCTTGAAAGAGAACGGAATTGCAAGCGTATATGCAGATGAAGAGGGCGCGACGATGGAAGCAGGGCAAGCGTGCCTCGACAAAGCGTGAGCAGCCATGATATGATAGCAGTGATTTCATAAGTGAAGATCATGCAGAGGGAAGTTTGAAAGGGCATACCCTGATGGAACGGACACAACTATCACAGGCACGACACAAAAAGTTTTGGACGCTTGAAGAGGCTGCCGAGCATATCGGTGTTGATGTCAATACCCTGCATAAGTGGGAACACAACAAAGCATCGCCACGGGCCTATAACCTACAGCGAATTTGCGAAGTCTATCAGATGACAGCGGAAGAGCTAGGGCTTGTGGTTGCCGCTTCATCACCTACGGTTATCCAGTCTGATATAACGTATGCCGCTATTACTGATTTTCTTGAGCACGATTTAACATTACATCTCATGGATGTTGTTTCAAGCTGGAATTCCACCGAGTATGACCAGCTTCAAAACAATCTTATGGGCTTACTTGAGGAGTACAGCATGGATACCACTAGCGGGATGATTACACGTCGTGACACGCTACGCCGGTTAGCTGCAATGCCCTTTGCAACGTTTGGGCTTGCTCGTAATCTTACCAGTTCTCCTCTTCAACCCTCTGAAGAGATGCTCAAACAGTACGCAAGCGCCATTACTGCCTGTTGGGAACTAAGCAAAAGCGATGATACACTTGATATCCAGATGGCTTTTGAGGGTGTTTCCGCTTACCTTCCGGTGCTACGGGCAATTGTGAAGGATTTTTCACAATATCGCAAGCAAGCAGCAAGCCTAGCAGGGCAAGGGGCGCTACTACAGACCTTGCTTGGCTGGCATCTTCAAGGACTCAAAGAGGCGGCGCGCTATGCGCAAGACGCTGTGAAGTATAGTAAAGAAGCGGGCGATACGCCGTTACTTCTTGCGACCTTAGATTACTTGGCATGGGTCTACTACTATGACAAAAAGGCGAGCAAGGCGCTAGAGACTATTCAGCAGTCAATACCACTGCTCAAACAGAAGCAACCGTTACCCTCTCGTTTGTTGGGCGGGATCTATAGCACGCTTGCCCTGATGCAATCAAAAAATGGGCAATCGGGCATGCTTCCCTTGCGTCAAGCCGCCGAGTCCTTTTTTAGTGGCAAACAAGAGGAATCGCGCTTTGTCTACATGGATTACACCGTTTCAGACCTGGTACTCAATGATGCAATGGTACACTATCAGCAAGCTGCCTACGATAAAGCCTTAGACTCCCTAAGCCAACTCGTTGACCCTGAGCACCTTACGCTGAAAATGGTGCTTCCTGAGCGTTCACGCGTTGAGGCGCTCAATGTGATGACGCTTGCTTCTTTGAAGCATCCACAGAAAGACATGGAACGCTCTCTGCACTTTTGGTATGCGGGTATCCAGGGAGCAAAAGCACTGCGAAGCGAACAGCGATTCGATGAAGCGGTAGCAGCATTTGATATTATGGATGCTTTATGGTCAGGTGAGAGGCGCATTAAAGAGTTACAGCCCCTTACTATCCACTGGTAACAAACCTCCTCCCCCACAAAGCACTGCTTGTATGGCAGTGCTTTTTTATTGTCTTGCGCAGAGAAACGCTAAAAGAACGCGGAACAACGCCAAATAAGGAAAGGAAACGCCGAGAGAACTCCAAAGAGGGAAGATACAAGAAGGGATAGACAGGAAACAGGGTAACGAAGGCGCACAACACGCGCTACACTTATCCCTAGCGCCGATGCTGGTGTCAGAAACCGCTCAAGCTTCCTTGCTCACACAGAGGCGCTTACACGCTGCTTACGAGATCAGGTCTGTACCCCTGTTTCCGGCAGGGGCAAACAAAGAATCATAGAAAGGAGCACCAGAGATGCTAACCAAACAACATCAGATACAAGCTAAAGAAAAGGAGGTACACCGGGACCCGCGCATCGGCCAGCGCGTCATTTGCTGCTCGCTGCTGCCCACCATCACCCTGCTGGGCACCATCCAGCGCGTCCTGCACTACGCCAATGGGGAGGAATACTGGCATGTGCTCACCGATGGCCCCATGACCGAGGAGGCCCCTGCCACCTGCTTTTTGCTCTACGAGGGACCCGAGTTCCCCGCGGGTGCGCGCGTCCGGTACCGCGTGGGTGGTGCGGGGGCCTGGCGCTTGCCCTGCTTGCTTCTGCTATTTTTACGATTTATATGTCTAGCATCTGCCTGTAGCTTTGGGCCAACGGCGAATTTGACTGCATTGTATCCAATTCAAAAGCCACCCGCTTATCCTTATGCCATATCTCTTGAAAGTTAGCATCCCTTAGGATAGCTATGCCTGTAGGTTCTGCTCTTTTCATTTTTCATCATGTCAGAATAGCTCAGGTTGTTGAGATGATCGGCAATCAGCGTCTTATGCTTTTAGAGTGTGTTTGCTTGGCGTGGTTTAGCCAGCGAACCTGGCAAGCCTGGTGAGCATCAACTTGCTCATCGCGATAAGGATAAAGGACTCAGCCGATGCACAGAGGCCCTCAAAGTCGCGGGCGAGCCGACGGCAGCGCGAAATCCAGGCATTGGTTCGCTCCACCACCCATCTTCTGGGAAGGATGTGAAACCCTTTGGGAATGATCTTGTCCCAGTCCACTTTCTCCCCAATCGGCGCATAGGTGCCCTTGATGCCAGTCCACGGGTGGTTCACGATTTCCACCTCGATTCCCAGGTGTTCTTTGATCCATTCCCGACACTTGCCATTATAGCCGGTATCAGCCCAGAGCAATTGGAGGCGAGGGAAACACCCAACCAGCGGGGCGAGCAGCAGCGGAGCACCATGCCGATCCAGGATGTTAGCGGCATGCACTTTGACCGCCAGAAGAAAGCCTTGGGTATCGACCAGCAGATGACGTTTGCGCCCGAGCACTTTTTTGCCCCCATCGTAGCCGCGTTCGTCGCCTCGTACGGCACTGGTTTTCACCGATTGGCTGTCGATGATGGCGGCACTCGGCTCGGGATCACGGCCAATATGGACGCGCAGTTGCGTGCGCAGGGCCGTATGAATCCGCTCCCAGGTGCCATCCCGCTTCCAGTCTCGAAAATAGGAGTAGACCGTTTCCCACACCGGAAAATCGTGGGGCAAGTAACGCCAGGGACAGCCACTACGCAGGACATAGAATATCGCATTGATGATTTCTCGGCGCTCAATTTCCAGTGGTCGGTCCTCTTCGCCAGGAACAGGGAGCAGCGGCTCCAAAATAGCCCATTGGGCATCTGTCACATCTGATGGATAGGGTTTCCTGGACATCTCTTTCTTTCTCCTTTTGCTGTTTCTGATCATTTCTCCCAGAGGCTTCATCATCCCCTTTCTTTCTCTGATCGACAGAAGGATGCCAAGCAAACAGGCTCTAACAAGCATGCGACGTTTAGCAACAGGTTACGTGGTATCTATGATACAAATGTTGCCTGCTTGTTAAAGAGAGCGGAACTTTGTCGTCTAATGTGCTGGTGTGTCGCCTACCTTCTCGGCTATACTTCGCCATGATTCTAGAGCGTTGCCTTCCTCGTTGTTCAAGGATGAGGAAGAGAGAAACATCATCGCCCTTTCATCTCTGCTCGACAGAGGCTTCGTTGCTCTTGATGCAAACCTGATAGGAAGATGAGGAATATGATATGATACATTTGAAAGACGAAATTACGTGCAGCATGGCAAATAGGAAGAGGAACGAGGTGAGATGATATGGAACGAGCACGGCTATCAGCGGCACGCAATGAAAAAGGCTGGTCTCAGGAGTATGTCGCGTCGTGTCTTGGGGTAGATAGGATGACAGTTCAGCGGTGGGAGCAGAACCGGACAACGCCACAGCCGTATCACCTTGAGCGACTCTGTAAACTCTTTGGTCAAACGGCAGCAGCATTAGGTTTGGCCGAGGAACGGCCAGTCGTCGTATCGGATACGACCGAGCGAGAGGATACACTCAGAAATGAACAAATTCTCTCACTCATCGGGTCTGATTTAACTTTGCGACTTGTAGCAGTAGCCTTTGGACCATTCAGAGGATATCAGGTGCTCCAAAACGCGATGATCCGGATCATCGAGGAGGATAGAGCCATGAACGAGCATTCGATCACACGACGAGAAGCATTGCGTCGTGTGGTAATGCTACCGCTATTGACATTGAAACTCGATGTTTCTGCCTTGCCTGCTCAGCTCCAGCGACCACCGGAGGAAGTGATTGCGCAATGTGCTGCCGGGATCACGGCTTGCTGGGAACTTTCAAAGGGGAGTGACGAAAACGATCTGCATCTTGCCTTCAAAGGCGTATCGGCATACCTTCCCACACTCAAAACTATCGTACGCGACTTTGCACCATACAGAAAGCAAGCTGCCAGTCTCGCCGGGCAATGTGCGTCACTGAAATGCTTGTTGGGTTGGCATCTTCAGGGGCTCAAAGAGGCTATAGCCTACGGCGAAGAAGGCATAGCCTATGGCGAAGAGGCCGAAGATATTCCTCTTGTGCTGGGCACGTTAACTCGACTTGCCTGGGCACATTACTATAACAAACAGAGCAAGCAGGCGCTGAGGGTGATCAGTCAAGCCATTCCCCACCTGAAAGAGCAAAAGGTACCGTTACCATCACATGTAGTAAGCAATGTGTACGGCACAATAGCTGTGATGCAAGCCATAAATGGGCAGCAGGGAACCGAGGCGTTACGGCGAGCCACTGATCACTTCTTTGCGCAAGGAGCAACTGAAGATCGCTTTGTCTATGGTGTAATGGAATGCTCACATGCCGATCTCATTTTGAAAAATGGCATAGCCCACTATCAGCAGGGCCTCTACGAGCAAGCGCAAGACTCCTTAAAGCAACTGATTGATCCAGAAACGCTCAGCACAAAGTTCCCTCTTCCTGAGAGGTCGCGGATTGAAGGCATTAATATCATGACCCTTGCATCTCTTAAAGCCAGGGAGAAGGATATGGAACAAAGTATCTCTCTGTGGAAAGCTGGAATAAGCGGAGCCATCAAATTACGAAGCGAGCAGCGATTTGATGAGGCGTTACTTGCCTATGAAATCATAGAAGGGGTGTGGCCTGGAGAGAGACGGATCAAGGAACTGCGAGAATTGACTTCCCATTGGTGAGAATTTTTCTCCTGAGAGCATGCATCTATTATGCATGCTCTTTTTTATTGTTCTGTACTAAGCAGGCAATATTCAGCAGTAGTTCATGTAATACATATAATACATATGCAGCATGCGAAAAATAAATGACTTCATTTTGTTTAGAAATGTGCTAGTAAGTCCTCTACTTCCTCTACTATACTTTTTCATGGCTCGGATAAAACAGTTTTGAACAAACCTGTAGAGCGGATCAATTTGTCACAAAACTATAACACAGGAAATACCACGAAGGAGCACCAGAGATGCTAACCAAACAACATCAGATACAAGCCGCAGGGAAGGAGGAATATCGAGACCCGCGCATCGGCAAGCGCGTCATTTGCTGCTCGCTATTGCCCACCATCACCCTGCTGGGCACCGTTCAGCGCGTTCTGCACTACGCCAATGGGGAGGAATACTGGCATGTGCTCACCGATGGCCCCATGACCGAGGAGGCCCCTGCCAGCAGCTTTCTCGTCTATGACGGACCCGAGTTCCCCGCGGGTGCGCGCGTCCGGTACCGCGTGGGCGAGTGGGGCTGCTGGCGCGCCACCGTGCTGGGGCCGAAGTGGACCCTGAACCACCTGCGCTATCTCATTCGCGTGGATACCAGCGAGCTCGCCGCCGTCACGGTGCGACGGGGCCATACTTTTGCCGCTCACCCCACCAGGCTCAGTCTCATCTGTGCGCCACCGCAGACGTGGAGGAGGAACAGACCGCATGCATGAGCCCCCGCCAGAGCCGATCACGTTGAAGACACCAACGAGCCTGCGGGCGCAAGCGAAAACGACGATGCAGCAGCATGGCTGCATCGTCGAAGACGGCTCGGTCACGCTGCCGCCGGGCAGCACGCGCACGCTGTGCGAACGCTATCTACAAACGTCAACGCAGTGGTATGACATCGTCTTACCCGATCAAT
>Ga0209062_1001380_pt1 | contig 44010 bp, 41 predicted proteins | sample Coa_R2_2_FD_187158 | JGI IMG/M metagenome (GOLD analysis project Ga0209062, IMG submission 187158) | Surface soil microbial communities from Centralia Pennsylvania, which are recovering from an underground coalmine fire - Coalmine... | ecosystem: Environmental > Terrestrial > Soil > Unclassified...
AAACGGGTGGAGGTCAAAGGCACGTCGGGGTCGGTGCTGCTTCGCCTGCTCCACGCAGAAGTTGAGGCCGCGCCGCCACGGGCCGGCCATAAACGCGAGCAGATGCCGCACCGTGCCAGGGTTCGGGTGCTTCACCTTGAACGAGTATGTGACGTAGCCCATCCCGGATCACCGACGGCTGGACACGTGCGCGGCGCGTTCGATGTATCGACGGATGGTGTGGGCCGAGACGTTCCCCGCGGTCAAGATCGGCCGGCGATACTTCGGGATCCAGACCACGTGGTAGGCAGTCTGGAACACCCAATTCGCGGTAGCCTGCATATTCAGCACGGGCACAGTATACCACACCCGGGCGTTGTCCCAAGGCCGTGCGCCTCCTCCCCGGACTGAAGTCCGGGGTTTCCGGCGCGGGCATAGGTCTATGACCCGCAGATTCGCTCTGGGCGGGAGCCAGTCCTCGTCGAAGCAGGAGGCCCTGCCGGACCCCGGCGCGAAGGAAACCGCATGATGCCCCGGAGGGCTCTTGGACCGGCGTGGGCGGGAGTCCTCCTGCTCTTGGCGTCCCCCGCCCCCGCCCTCAGCATCCCCTCGGCCCAGGACCTCGTCGACCGCGTGCTCGCGGCCGCGCGGCGCCTGGACGTGAGCTCCGTCCAGGTGACCGTGGTGCTCCGGCTCGGCGAGGGCCGAGCCGACCCTCCGGCGTGCCGGTTCCACGGGGTCCTCGAGATCTGGCCGACCCGGTCCGCCCTCACCCTCCGGGAGTGGACCGCCCGTCCCCTCTGTTGGGTGATCGCGCACTACGTCCTGGGACGCCTCCTCGAAGACCGCGACCGGGTCGACTCGCTCCTCCCCCGGTTCCGCTTCGACGTCCTCGGCGTGCGGTCCGTGGGGGGACGCCTCCAGTACCTGGTCTACGGGCAGGCCCGGACCCCGGGCGCGGGACCCCAGTGGGTCAGCGGGTGGGTGGAGTACGAGCGCGGCCTCGTCCTGGACGGGACTGCCCACTACCCCTGGGGCGAGGTCAGCAGCACCCAGGAGTACGCCCCGCTCCACGGGCTGTGGGTCCCGGTCCGCCAGGTGCTGGAGGTGCCCCGGTTCCACGCGTCCCTGGAGATCCTCTACAGCGACTTCCGGTTCGGGGCGGGAGGAAAGGAGAACGACGATGGACGACGCCCTCCAGGTGTTCACGACGACGGCGAGCCAGGAGGAGGCCCGACGCGTGGCGCAGACGCTTCTTGAGCGCCATCTGGCGGCCTGTGTCCAGATCGTGGGGCCCGTGGAGAGCCACTACTGGTGGAAGGGCGAGCGTGAAGTGGCCGAGGAGTGGCTGTGCGTCATCAAGACCACGCGCCGCGTCTACGGCCAGGTGGAACAGGTCCTCCGGGACGTCCACACCTACGAGCTGCCGGAAGTGACCGCCGTCCCCATCGTGGCCGGGAGCCGGGAGTACCTGAGCTGGCTCGCCGCCCACGCCGCCGGCCTTCCCTGACGTCCCGCCAGCCCCCGGTCACCGGAGGACGACCACGCGCGCCGCCACGCCGACGGGCGTCGGCCCCGCCGTGACCGGGACCCCGTAGACCGTCACGGGCCGACCCGGCACGATCTGATCGAAGGTGGCCCGCAGGGCGTTATGGAGGATGTAGGTCTCCGCCGAGGTCGTCACCATGGTGCCGTTCACCACGATCCCCCCGGTCCCGCTCACGTGCTCCTGGACGGGCCCCGAGACCTGGACGGCCGAGGCCGCGTCAAACACCACGGTGATCCGCGTCGCGGCGATGCTCCCGTCGGAGTTGACGGAGCCTTCCACACGGAGGATGTCGTAGGGGCCGACCCCGGAGGCGGGACGCGGGTGTCCCCCGCCCAGGATCACCGTGGCTGGCGTCAGCACCGCCGAGCGCCGGGCGGCGTGGTCCGTCAGGAGCTCGAGCGTCGTCCCGGAGCGCTGGACCACGACGCCCGCCACGCCGCCCCCGGAGGTCGCGCGGCCCTCCGGGGCGCGAAGCCCGGTCGCGACCACCGTCAGCACGAAGACCGCGGCGTCGGGCCGGACGACTCCCCAGACCGTCACCGGGTCGCCCGGATGGAGCAGGCCCACCGAGACGGGTCGCTCCGCAGCATCGACCACGAGGGTCTGGGGGAGGAGGTGAACGAGACGAGGCCCCGCCACAGGGCGGGGACGCCAGGGGGTCTCCCCCTCGTTGACCTCAACGCGGCCGGAGGCGACGAGGACAACGAGGGTCGCGGGAGGGTGGCCGACCGCCGTGAGGGTCCCTGAGCCGACAAACCGCCCCCACCCTCTGGCGAGCGGGACGCCCGACCCGGGCGAGAGAGGTACTGCCCCCGTGGTCCCGGTGCCCAGAGCGACGCCCAGGCTCAGGAGGACCAGGAGCCCGGCGAGTCCACGCCCCCGTATCGGTCTCTGCTCCATCTCCCCGTGGTACGGCTGAGCACGACCCCGAGGTTCCCGTGCCGTGCAAGGAGAACGCCCCCTCCCCGCCCGAGTGTTCCCCGGGGCGCTCCCCTACGCCCTGCGCCGGCGGCGGCCTCCCCGCACGTAGTCGGCCACCAGGAGGACCGCCAGCAGGACGGCCGCGGCCCACAGGAGGACCGTGACGGCCCGGTACAGCCACAGGGTCAGGTGGCCCCCGCTCCCCGGCGGGCCGGCCGCGACGTAGACGCCCAGCTGACGGGTCGACGCGAACACCTGGAATCCCGCGGGCACGCGCGTCGTCTGCACTTCCTGCCACCGCGAGCCCTCGAGGCGCAGGAGCGTCGTGGCCTCGCCGGGGTAGCGCAGGACCACAGAGACAGGCGCGCGCAGCACGGCGGGAGACCGATCGGGGAGGTACTCGGCGTCGATGCGGTAGGCGTTCCCGTCGAACCGGAGCCCCCGCGGGGGCGGCGCGAGACTCCCCGGATCGAGGGGCGTGATCCGGACCTCCACGGCCGAATCCCCGGCCCGGGGCTCGATGGCCCCGGGGGGAAACACGACCGCCGCCTGGTCGTCCCCCGTCACGACCGAGGCGGGGGCCGACCCGGACCGGGTCAGGGGCACCGTCCCGTTCCCCGGCTGGGGAGGCGTGGTGTGCACGAGGAGCGAAAGCGGCGGCTTCACCCAGCGGTAGGGGGGCGGCGGCGTGTACCCGTCGTAGAGGAGCCGCGGGAGGGCCCGGGGCCACGAGATCCACACCGCGGCCGCGTACGCCAGGACGCACGCCGCTCCGAGGGCGAGCGCCGCTCCGGCGCGCCCGCTCCCGGCCTTCATCGGAGCTGCAGGAGGTTGGCGAGCGCGTGGGTCGCCGCCGGAGCCGTCCAGGTCCCGGCCGCCCACCGCTGCCAGCCCAGGAGGAGACCGGCCGCGAGGTCGACGGGCAGGGCGGCCGGGCCGTAGGCCGGGAGGTGGACCGCGGCAAACAGGACCGCTGAGCCCACGACGGCGGGGGCAGCACCCCGGACCGCGAGCCACCCGTACAGGAACCGCCGGAAGAAGACCTCCTCCGCCCCCGCGGCCAGGATGAGCGCGAGGATGCCCTGGGGCGCGACGGGGATCGGCGGGGGCGGGTGGAGGAGCCGCGCTCCTCCGAAAGCGCCGCTCCCGAGGAGCGTCACGACCCCCCACCACAGCCACGGGACCCGCTGCGACCGGTGGATCGTTGGGACGGGAGCGAGGAGGCCGAGGGCCCCGACGCCCAGGAGGACGGGGACGGCCGCGGCCCCCGCGGGAGGGCGGAGGAGGAGGGCGAGGAAGCCGCTCACCGCGCCCCCGAGCAGGAGCGCGTCCGCTGCGGGCCGGCCTCGGCACACGCGCTCCCCGTCCCGGGGAGGGACGGAAGGAGACGCACCCGGGAGATCGCGGTCGCGCCCCGAGGTCACCGGCGCCTCGCTCTCCTCGGCCCACCCGCGTCCGGGTGCACCGCGCCCACGGAAGAGCATTTCCGGCCCTCGCGACCGGCTTTCCTCCCGCAGGTCACCGGATGGTCACCGAGAGGCGCGCGCCCAGGACGGACCCGTCCTGAGCCACCGCCTGGATCGCGACGTCCCACACGCCCCGGGAGAGCTCGGCGTCCCCGATGAAGTGCCCGGGGCCGAACCGCCGGACCGGGATGGGCCGGGGAGACTCCCCCGACCGCGCCACCGTCATGGTCGGAAGGCGCGGGACCCGGAGCTCCCCTCCCGAGGGGTCGATGAAGGTGGCGTGGACCTCGTTCAGGCCGGGGCGCTCGGGGTCCAGGTACACGTCCAGCACCCGGCCCCCGCCGAGATCCACGCTGTAGAGCGTGGGCTGGCCGGGGGCCGCGATGGTCCTCACGGCCTGGACGGGCGGCTGCACTGTGAGGCTCAGGGCGACTGTCGTGGTGCTCGTCCCCCTCTCGATGAGGGCCGTGACGTCCCACCGCCCCACGAGCGAGAGATTCGCGCCCCGGCCCGTGTAGGTCCCGGGGCCGGTCCGCCCGAGCGCGAGGAGCGACGCTAGACCCGGGCGGTCGGGCCTCGCAAAGCGCAGGGTGACGTGGTCCGCCTCCACGGGACGCCCCGTGTCGTAGTCGACGATCCGCGCTGTGAACTGGTTGAGCCCTACGACGCCGGGGCTGACCTCGAGCCGCAGGCGCACCGTCGTGGCGAAGTCGCTCCCCTCGGCGACCACGGGGGGCGCGGCCTGCGCGGCCGGCGGGAGGAGGGCAGGCGGGACCAGTCCCGTGAGGACGGCCGCCGCGCCCAGCGCGACCCCCGCCAGGGCCAGCTCGGCCCCGCTGACGCGCCACAGCCGCGCCGGGATCGAGGCGACCGCGGGGAGGCTCCAGTAGCGGTTGAGGGCCCCGCACCCGGCGAGCAGGAGGAGGAGCCCGGCCTTCACCACGACGACCCGGCCGAAGTCGGTGGAGAGAAGCGCTCCCCACGCCCCGACTTCGTCGACGGCCCGGAGGAGCCCGGTGAGGGCCACGAGTGCGAGGAGGACGGCGGCGAGGCGCGAGAACCGCAGCGCCGTCCGGGGGCGGTCCTCCTCGGGCACTTCCCGGAGCGCGGTCACGAGCGCGGCGAGCCCGCCGAGCCACGCCCCCGCCGAGGCCGCGTGGAGCCACTGGACGAGGACGTTGGGCCAGCGCCACGCCCCCGATCCCGCCGCCGCATGCCCGGCGAGCGCGTGGGCCAGTCCCAGGAGGAGCGCGGCCCCGCCCGCCGCTTCGAGCGCCCACCGCGACGGCCGCGGGCCCGCCCGGGCGTCCAGGGCAAGGAGGGCGCCCGCCGCGACGAGGGGGAGGAGCCTCCAGCCGACCGCGTGGCCGAGCGGCGTCCCCGCAAACTGCGCGAGAGGGGCACGTGCCGCCGCGGCCTGGGACGCCCCGAGGCCGAGCACGCCCAGCACCGCCAGGGCCCAGCTGGCCCCCAGGACGGCCCGGGACACGGCCCCGGCGGGACCGAGACCCGCCCCCACGACCGCGCAGCCCACAAGGCCGCTCATCCCCGCGTAGAGGGCCCACCGGCTCGCCACGTCGAGCGGCGGAGGCCAGGGAGCTCGGGTCCCCTCGGACCCCGCGGGTCCGGGAGGGGGAGCCACCCCGATCCCGAAGGCGAAGGTCCCTCCCGTGACGTGCCCGTCGACCTGGGAGATCGTCCTCCAGGTGACGGTGTAGGTCCCCGTCCCGAGGGAGCCCAGCCGCACGCGGAGGGTCCTCGGCTGGCCGGGCACCGGCTCGGGGCGGCCGTGGACCACCGGCCGTCCTGTGCTGTCCAGGACGTCGACGGCCGACAGGGCCGGGTCGGGCTGCTCGGTGAAGGTGAGCGTGAGGGCCGAGGGAGGCTGCTGGAGCACCGCGCCGTTTCCCGGGACCGCCCGCAGGAGGAGGGCGTGCCCCTCTGCCGCCGGTCCCGCAGCCAGCGCCAGGCCCGAGGCCAGGACCACCGCCCCCGCTCCCCGCAGAACGCGGGACGTGGCCGACTGCTCCCTCACCACGCGCTAGCGGCGCCCGCGGAGGGTGGCCGCCCCGAGTGCCGCGGCCCCGACGAGAACGCCAAGGACACCGAGGACCTGGGCCCTCCGGCTCGCGCTTGCGGCCCCTCGGGCCTCCGACCGGGCGGACTCGACCCGAGAGGTGAGGCGCTCCACCCGCGCGGCCAGGTCGCCCAACGAGGGGTCTTTGGCCGGGAACTCGATCTCCTGGGGGTCGCGCACCGGGTCGAAGGTAGTCTCCGAGCTCGTGAACGACTGGTCGACCCTCTGGCCCCGGATCGACCCCACGAGGCGGAAGGTGTAGGTGCCCGGCCGTGTGGGGATGAGCGGGGCCCGGTAGTCCCCCGGCCTCCCGGCGGCGGGCGCGAGGCTCAGCCGGCCCGACCGGGCGGGACCGTAGATCACCTGGACCGCGAGCGTGTCGCCGGCGTCGGTCACGGGGTGGCCCGCGGCGTCCCTCACCAGGACCTGGACCGCGTTGCGCTGGCCGGCGTAAGGAGGCTCCTCGGCCCACCCCACGGTCAGGTCGTAGGCGCCCACGCGCCGGTGCTCGTGGGCCTGCGCGCCTCCCGGAAGGAGGAGGAGCGCCAGGACCACCGCCGTCGGCCACGACCTGATCCACCGCCGCATATCCCACCTCCCCGGATGCCGTCCCGCTCAGGACAGGACGGTACGCGTCCTCTCCCGCATCGACAATGTGCCGTCCGGAGTACCGAGGTTCACGGCAGGGCCGACCGGGGCGCCGTGCCGGGGCGCTCCTCCCTCCGCCACAGGAACCAGTACAGGAGCACCAGGAGGGGGACGGCGTACATCATCTGCCCCATGATCCACATGAGGGCCCCCCCGAGCCGCAGGTCGTCGAGGGGGCTGAGCCCCCACAGGCGGGGGACGACGGTGTAGGGGAGGTAGTAGGGCCGCTCGGCGAAGGCCAGGGCAAACCCCAGGGTGAAGTTGACGAGGTCGGCGACGAGGAGCATCACGATCCGCGCGCCCAGGGAGGCGTGGAGGCGGGGCGAGGGCGAGGCGATGACCCCCCAGTACACGAGGCCCACGGCCACGAAGCTCGCGTGCTCCAGGGCGTGGACGAGCGGGTCCTGGAGCGTCGCGTCGTAGGCCTGGGGGATGTGCCAGAGGAGGAGGACGGCATTGTACAGGACCGTCGCCGGAGCCGGCGACCACAGGACGCCCACAAGGGAGCGGAGCCCCCGGGACCGGTACAGGGTCCCGTAGACCGCGGGAGGGAGGCCCAGCACGAGGAGCGGGGGAGCGACGATCATGAGGAGCATGTGCTGGAGCATGTGGAGGGTGAAGAGGTAGTCGGCCCCCGCGTGCAGCGGCGACAGGAGGGCGACGACGAGCGTCCCCCAGCCGGTCCAGAAGGCGGCGGGCTGCCAGCGGCGCGCTGGCGCACGGCGGAGGACCCACAGGTAGAGGAGGGCCGCGAGCACGAGGCCCGCGATCAGGGTGGGGTCCCAGAACCAGTCGGTCCACCGGAGCCTCGCCACCACCTCAGGCCTCCTGCGGTGGCCGCCGGCCCCCGGGAGCCGCTCCCCGGGTCAGGGCGAAGGTCGCCAGCTGAACCCGGTTCCGGAGGTGGAGCTTGGCCAGGATGTTTTGGAGGTGGCGCTTCACCGTCCCCTCGGCGATGTCGAGGGCGACGGCGATCTCCCTGTTGGAGAGCCCGCGGGCCACGAGGGCCAGCACCTCCTCCTCGCGCCGTGTGAGCGTCGGGAGGCCACCCGGGGCCCCGCGCTCACGCGTGAACTCCTGGAGGATGCGGTCCGCCACAGACCGCGAGATCCGCGTGTCGCCCTCCACGAGGGCCCCCAGGTACTCGAGCCAGAGCCGCGGGTCGAGGTGTTTCAGGAGGTACCCCTGCGCCCCGCACCGGATCGCCTCGAACAGGTCCTGGGGGTCGTCGGACACCGTGAGGACGACCACCAGCGTGGACGGCAGCTCCTCCTTGATGAGGCGAATGGCCTCGAATCCGTCGAGGCGCGGCATCCGCAGGTCCATGAGGACCAGGTCGGGCACGAGCTCGCGCACCCGCGTGATCCCCTCCGCGCCGTCGCCGGCCTCGGCCACCACCTCGAAGAGGGGGGAGGCGGCCAGGATGGCGCGGATCCCGCGCCGGGCCAGCTCGCTGTTGTCGACGATCACCGTCCGCGTCGCCACACCCCCATCATACCCCACGGGGCGCGGGGATGCGGAGCGCCACCTCCGTGCCCCCGCCCGGCCGGGGCCCGACCGTGACGTCTCCCCCGACCGCGCGGGCGTGTTCCCGGAGGGCGAGGAGCCCGTAGCGCCCCTGGGCGGGACCGGGGAGGGGATCCGGGAGGCCGCGCCCGTCGTCGGCGAGGGTGAGGACTGTTCCGGCGGGTCCCCACTCGATCCGGACGTGGACCCGCCGGGCCCCGGCGTGCTTGGCCACGTTGTGGAGGGCCTCGCGGACGACGGCCATGGCGTGCAGGGCCGCCTCCAGGGGCAGGGGGACGGGCCGGCCCTGCTCCTCGACGGAGGCCTCGAGGGAGTGGACCTCCGCGAAGCGGGCGACGTAGCTCCGCACCCACGCGCTGAAGGGCTGCCCGGGATCGGGGCTCGTCCGGAGGTCAAAGATCGCCTCGCGCACCCGCTGGGACACGTCCCGGATCGTCGAGGCGATCTCCCCAGCGGCCTGCCGCGCGCCCCCCGTGTCCCCGCCCGCGAGGGCGCCTTCGAGCGAGGCGGCCCTGACGCCCAGGAAGAAGAGTGCCTGCGCGATGCTGTCGTGGAGCTCCCGGGCGATGCGCTCCCGCTCGGCGAGGACAGCCTTCTCCACCTCCGCCTCCTGGAGCCGGGCGGTGATAGACTCCAGGCGGCGATAGGTCGGCAGGAGGATGAGGGCCGAGGCTCCGAGCGCAATCCCCGCCGTGACAGCGTTCCCGGCCCCAACCGGCAGGAGGCCGGGGAACACCTCGTGGCGCAGGAGCTCGGCGCCGAAGACGACGCCGGCGGGGAGGAGGATCGTGACGGCCTCGAGGGCCCGGAGGAGCGACCTCGGCGTGCTGCGGTCGCGCCGGGCTCCTCCGGCCCCACCTATCCAGCGAGCGGACTGCCGTGTCCTGTGTCCCACCGAACCACCACCACGCCCGCACCGGGTGCTCTCGCCCTGCGTCCTTCGAGCCACAGGTACCGTAACAGCTCCCAGGCTCCACGACAATATCCCATGCGGGGGAGAGATCCTCCCGCTTGGCGCGCGGCGGTGGGGCGCTCCTGCCCTCGGAGCGAGACCGGCACCCCAGTCCCGCACGCCCGGCGCGGGAACAGCGGCCGGGACGGCGGGCGGCCCGGGCGGCATCCTCGCATCGCGAGCCCCCCTCGCGAGGTATGCCGAGATTTGAGCTCGGCCACCGTCCCGGTTGGCCGGACCGCCGCGGGGTTGGACCACCCCCGACGCGATTCCACGCGATCCTCGGCGACTTCGAGCTTGACCTCATCCCCCGGCCTGAGCCCGAGAACCTTGCGGATCCGCGCAGGGATCGTCGTGCGGGATTTGCCGCTGACCGTAGAGGAACTCACGGCGAGCTCCAGCGGACGTAAAGCGATCGTTCCTTGCCAACGTTCCCGCGGGAGTGTGGCAAAAGGACCTGTCGCGAAGGAGGATCGTCGAGCATCGCGGGAGGTCGCCCCCTGAGGCGCCACACCGCGCTCTCTTGGCGACCGCGCAGCAGTGGCCGCGAATAGGGCCGCTCGGCCGTTCAGCCCAGGAGGCCGAGGGCCCGTGCGACCCGCTCCGGGGTCATGGGGAGCTCCGTGATGCGCACGCCCACGGCGTCCTCGATGGCGTTGGCGACGGCGGCGGCCGGAGGCCCGATGGGGGGCTCCCCGATCCCGCGCGCGCCAAAGGGTCCCTGTCCGTCCCCGGACTCGAGGATGACCGGCTCCACGTCGGGGACGTCCTCCGCCGTGGGGATGAGGTAGCTGGCCAGGCTGGTCGTGAGGTTCGTGCCGCGGTCCAGGACGACCTCCTCGAGGAGGGCGTACCCCAGCCCCATGACGGCGCCCCCCTGGATCTGGCCCTCCACGCTCTGGGGATTGATGGCGCGCCCCACGTCGTGGCAGGCGACGTACCGGAGCACGCTCACCGCCCCCGTCTCGGTGTCCACCTCCACCTCGGCCGCGTGGGCGCCGAAGGTGTAGTCGGGGAAGACGCGGCCCCCCCCGCGCTCGAACTCCACCGGATCCCCGGCGGGCGCCCGGTAGACCCCGAGGGCGCTGCGCGGGACGCCCAGGCGCGCGCACTCCTGCATGACCCGCGCCAACGCGACCCGCCGCCCGTCGGGCGCCACGGCGTCTCCTCCCTCGAGGTCCACCTGGGCGGGCGAGGCCTCGAGGAGGGCGGCGGCCACCGGGAGGACCTGCTGGCGCAGCTGGCGGGCGGCCTCCAGCACGGCGTTCCCGGACATGTAGAGCTGCCGGGTGGCGGTCGTCGTGCCCGCAAGAGGCGTGAGCGCGCTGTCGGCGATGTGGACGGACACCCGCTCCGGGTCGACGCCGAGGACCTCGGCGGCGATCTGGCAGAGGGAGGACGCCTGGCCCCCTCCCACGTCCGGCACCCCGGTCCGCACCACCACCGTCCCGTCCATCTCGTACCCCACCCAGGCGCTGGCCCAGTCGTGGAGCCACACGATCCGACCGTAGGGCTGGAGGTTGCAGGCCACGCCCCTCCCGACCCGGCGGTGGGGGCCGGAGGGCGCGCGCCGGGGGCCGAGGGCGGCCCACGCCCTCTCGAGGGCCTCGGATACGGCCACGTGGGTCTCCAGTCGCTGCCCCACCGGCAGGGCATCGCCCTTGTGCAGGGCGTTGCGGGCCCGGACCTCCACGGGATCGAGGCCGAGGCGGCGGGCCACCTGGTCGATCTGGGACTCGTAGCCCCACACCACCTGCATCGCTCCAAACCCGCGCATGGCGCTCGTCGGCGGGTTGTTGGTGTAGGCGACCCGGGCGGTCACCTCCACGTGGGGGACCCGGTAGGGCCCGGCCGCCGTCACCGCCGCGTACATGAGGACGAGGGCGCTGAGGTAGGCGTAGGCGCCCGAGTCGGCCAGGAGCTCCACCTGCTGGGCGACGAGGGTGCCGTCCCGGCGGGCGCCGGTGCGGTAGCGCATGACGAAGGGGTGGCGCTTCGGCCGGGCCAGGAGCGACTCCTGGCGGGACCACACCATGCGCACGGGGCGCCGGGTCCGCCAGGCGAGGAGCCCGAGGAAGGCCTCCACGGTGACGTCCTCCTTGCCCCCAAACCCGCCGCCCACGTAGGCCCCGATGACGCGGACCTTGTTGTGGGGGAGGCCGAGGACCTCGGCCACGTCGCGGTAGTGCTCGATGACCTGGGTGGACACCCGGATGGTCAAGACCCCGTCCGCGTCGACCCATGCGACCCCCGCCTCCGGCTCGAGGTAGGCGTGGTCCACGACCTGGCAGCGGTACGTCTGCTCCACCACCACGTCGGCCTCCCGGAGGCCCTCCTCCACGTCGCCGCACCGGATCCGCCACCGGGCCAGGAGGTTCCCCTCGGGGTGCACGGGAGGCGCGCCGGGCCGCAGCGCCTCCTCGGGGTCGAACACGCCGGGCGTGGGCTCGTACTCCACGCGGATCAGTTCCAGCGCCTCCTGGGCGAGCTCCGGGGTCTCGGCGGCGACGAGGGCCACGGGTTCGCCCTGGTACCGCACCACCTCGTCCGCCAGGACGTGGAGCCGGGCCCGCAGCGGCCCCACCGCGGTGGTCTGTCCCGGGACGTCGGTCCACAGGGTGTTGCGGGGGACGTCCCGCGCGGTGAGCACCGCGGCGACGCCGGGGAGGAGCCGTGCGGCCGACGTGTCGATGTGACGGATCCGCGCCGCCGGATAGGGCGAGCGCAGCACGGCGCCGTGGAGCATCCCGGGCATGTGCCAGTCCGCACCGTACAGGGTCCGCGCCTGGACCTTGTCCCACGCGTCGTGCCGCGTGATCGGGCGGCCGACGACCCGGAGGGGCCGGGCGGGCACCGTGACGGGGGACCGCCGTCCGGACCTCCCGCCCCTGCCTCGCATCCCGTCCCCGGAGGGGGCGGACCTCGCCTCACCCGGCATCCCGGATCCCTCCTCCGTCGCGCCCCGCAGCGGCGATGGCGTCGACGATCTTCGTGTAGCCCGTGCAGCGGCACAGGTTTCCGGCGATGGCCCGGCGGATCTCCTCCCGCGTGGGACGCGGGTGGTCCCGGAGGAAGGCGTAGGCGGTGAGGATCATCCCCGGCGTGCAGAAGCCGCACTGGGCCGCGCCGTGGGTGGCGAAGGCCACCTGGAGCGGGTGGACGCGTCCCCCCTCCGCGAGCCCGCGCAGGGTGACGACGTCCCGTCCGTCGATCCGGCCGATCAGGACGAGGCAGCTGCTCACCGGCTCGCCGTCCAGGAGCACCGTGCACGTCCCGCACACGCCCTCGCCGCACCCTTCCTTGACGTCCGTCATCCCGAGGTCGTCCCGCAGGACCTGGAGGAGGGTCCGGTGCGCGGGGGCCCGGATCCGCCGCTCCTCCCCGTTGAGGGTCAGCCGGACCTGGACGTCTCTCATGGGTCCTCCTCCCGGTGTGACCGCCCGGCGCGCAGGAGGGCCCGCCCGAGGGCCCGCACCGTGAGCACGCGGGCCAGGTGGCGCCGGTAAGCGGCAGACGCGTGGATGTCGCTTTCGGGGTCGATCTCGAGGGGGCATGCCGCCACGACCTCCCGCACGGTCTCCACCGCGGCGCGCTCCCCCCGGAGGGCCGCCTCCACGCTTTCGACCCGCTGGGGGGTCGGCCCCACCCCGGCGAGGGCGACCCGCGCGCCTGCGATGCGCCCCAGCGGGTCCAGCTGGACGAGGGCCACGGAGGCGACGATCGCGAAGTCGCCGGCCCTCCGGCTGAACTCCTCGACGGCCCAGCCCGTGCGCTCCCCCAGCACGGGGACCCGCACGGCGGTCACCAGCTCCCCGGGCCGGAGCGCGGTCGCGAGGACGCCCGTGAAGAACGCGCTCGCGGGGACGGTCCGCTCCCCCTCCCTCCCCCGCACCACGATCTCGCCGTCGAGGGCGCGGACCGCTGCGGGGAGCTCGGCCGCGGGGTCGGCGTGGGCGAGACTCCCTCCGAGGGTGCCGAGCGTCCGCACGCGGACGTTCCCGACGAGGGAGGCGGCCTCCTGGAGGACAGGGCACAGCCGGAGCGGCCCCTCGCCCCGCTCCAGGCTGCGGTGCCGGACCAGGGCGCCGATGCGCACCATCCCGTCCTCCCTCACGACACCCTTCAGCTCGTCGAGGCCCGCGAGGTCCACCACGACCCGAGGCCGGACCAGCCGCAACGTCAAAAGCGGCACCAGGCTCTGCCCCCCCGCGAGAGGCTTGGCCTCCTCCCCCCAGGCGCCCAGGAGCTCCACGGCCTCCTGGAGGGTCCGCGGGGCCTCGTAGTCAAAGGGCACTGCGGGCATCGGCGACCTCCCTTCACTCCACCGAGACGCCGAGGTACGCCCTCCTCACGTCCGGGCTCGTGAGGAGGTCGCGGCTGTCGCCCGCCAGGGCGACCCGGCCCACCTGGAGGACGTAGGCCCGCGACGCGAGCCGCAGGGCCAGCTGGGCGTTCTGCTCGGCCAGCAGGATCGTCGTCCCCCGGGCCCGGATGGCGGCGATGGCCTCCCCCACCTGGCGCACCATGCGGGGGGAGAGCCCGAGTGAGGGCTCGTCCACGAGGAGGAGCCGCGGGGCCGACATGAGGCCGCGGGCGATGGCCAGCATCTGCTGCTCCCCTCCCGAGAGGGATCCCGCCGGCTGCCGCCTGCGCTCCGCCAGCACCGGAAACCAGCGGTAGGCCTCCTCGAGGCGCTCGCGCCGCGCGGCGGGCGCGAGCGTGACCCCTCCGAGGTCGAGGTTCTCCTCCACGGTGAGCCCGGCGAAGACCCGGCGTCCTTCCGGGACCAGGGCGACGCCGAGCCGCGTGATCTCGTAAGGCCGCCGCCCGAGGAGGTCCCGGCCGCAGAAGAGGATCCGCCCCCGCTGGACCCGAACGAGCCCCATGATGGCCCGCAAGAGCGTGCTCTTGCCCGCCCCGTTCGCGCCCACCACGGCGACGACCTCGTGCTCCTGCACCTCCAGCGTCACCCCGTGAAGGGCCCGCACCGGCCCGTAGGCCACGGAGACCGCCTCACACGAGAGCATCGTCCTCGCTCCCCAGGTAGGCGTCGATGACCTCACGGCTCCCCATCACCGCCGCGGGAGGCCCGTCGGCGATCTTCCGGCCATGGTGGAGGGCCACGATCCGGTCGGAGAGACCCCGCACGAGCTGCATGTCGTGGGCGATGACGACCACCGTGATCCCCAGCCGGCGGATGCGCTCGATCAGGCCCATGAGGTCCGCCGACTCTTCAGGCGTCATGCCCGCCGTGGGCTCGTCCAGGAGCAGGAGCCGCGGGCCGCTGGCGAGGGCCCGCGCGATCTCCAGGCGACGCTGGGCCCCGTAGGGGAGCGAGCCGGCCGGGTGGGTCCTGCGACGCTCGAGGCCCACGAAGGCGAGGGCCTCCCGAGCCCGCCGCCGCAGCCGCCCCTCCTCCTCCCGGGCCCCGGGGGACCTCACGAGGGCCGCGAGGAGCGAGGCCCGGCCCTGGCAGTGGGCGCCGATGAGGACGTTCTCCTCCGCGGTCAGGCGGCCGAAGAGGCGCAGGTTCTGGAAGGTGCGGGCGACGCCGAGGGACGCGATCTGGTCGGGCCGGAGGCCGTCGAGCCGGTGTCCCGCCAGGGTGACCGTGCCCGCATTCGGGCGGAGGAGGCCGCTCACCACGTTGAAGAACGTGGTCTTCCCCGCGCCGTTGGGCCCGATGATGGACACGATGCTCCCGGAGGGCACCGCCACGTCCACGCCGTCGAGCGCCACGACCCCGCCGAAGCGTTTGGTCAGGCCGCGCACCTCCAGGAGATCCACCGTGCGACCCCCTCAGAAGGGCTCGCTGGCCCGCTCCCCCACGGCGCGCCCCCCCCGCGCCCTGGAGAGGAGGCCCCGGAGGCCCTCCGCCGCCACCCGGGCGGCACCCGCGAGGCCGTAGGGGAAGAAGACCATCATGACCACGAGGAGCAGGCCGTAGAGGACCATCCGGTAGAGGGGGACCGCCCGGAGCGCCTCCGAGAGGAGGGTGACGAGGACGGCGCCCAGGAGGGCGCCTGGGATCGACCCCATGCCCCCGAGCATGTTCATGGTGAGGATGGTGACCGACTGGCTGAAGTCGAAGCTCTCGGGACTCGCCACGCGCAGGAGGTGGACGAAGAGGACGCCCGCGACCCCGCTGTAGGCGGCGCCGATGGCAAACATCAGGGTCTTGTGATACCGGAGGGTGATCCCGAGGGTCTCCGCCACCACCTCGTCCTCCCGGATCGCGAGGCAGGCGCGGCCAAACCGGGAGTCCACGACGTGGCGCGTGACCAGGACCGCGAGGACCACGGCCCCCAGCAGCACGTAGTAGAACCCCCGGTACCCCTCGAAACGCAGGACCACCGGCCCGAAGGACACGGGCGGCGGCGGGGGGAGGGCGGGGATCCCCATGGGCCCGCCCGTCACGTTCACCCAGTTGAGCATCACGAGCCAGACGATCGTGCCGAAGGCCAGCGTGCCCATGGCCAGGTACTCCTCCCGGAGCCGGTGGGCGGTGAGCCCCACGAGGGCGCCGCTGAGGCCCGCCGCCGCGGCCCCGAGGGGGAGGGTGAGCCAGAACGACATCCCCGCGTGCGTGACGAGGATCGCGGACACGTACCCGCCGATCCCGAAGAGGGCCGCGTGCCCGAAGGAGATCATCCCCGTGTAGCCGCTCGCGAGGTCGTACCCCAGCACGAGGAGCCCGTAGATCAGGCTGAGGTCGGCGAGGTAGAGGGCGTAGGGGTTGCGGAGGAGCGCGGGCAGGCACGCGGCCGCCGTCACGGCCCCGCAGGCCGCCCCCAGGCGCGCCAGTCGCCCTCCGGTGAGCACGCTACGCCCTCTGCCGCGCCTGCGATACGACCCCGTGGCCGAAGAGGCCCTCCGGGCGCACCAGGAGGACGAGGAGGAGGACCACCATGGCCACGGCGTCCCGGTAGCCGGAGGAGATGAAGCCCGCCCCGAGGCTCTCGGCGATCCCCAGGACGAGTCCGGCCACCATGGCCCCCGTCACGCTCCCCATCCCCCCGAGGACCGACGCAGTGAAGCCCTTGAGCCCGGCCAGCACCCCCATGGTCGGGTAGACCAGGTACAAGGGGGCGATGAGGACGCCCGCCACGCCGCCGAGGGCCGATCCGATGGCGAAGGTGGCCACGATGACGCGCTCGGTGTTGATGCCCATGAGGCTCGCCGTCTCCATGTCCTCCGCCGCGGCCCGCATGGCCCGGCCGAGGGTCGTGCGGCGCACGAAGAGCTGGAGGAGCACCATGGCCAGCAGGCCCACGGCGAGGATGAGGACCTGCTGGAGGCTCACGTGGACGACCCCGATGTCCACTCCCCGGTCGAGGAGGGGCGAGGGGAGGCGGCGCGGGCTGGGGCCCCAGACCAGCTGGGCGGCGTTCCGCAGGAAGATGGAGATGCCGAGCGCCCCGATCAGGAGGTTCAGCTTGGGCGCCTGCCGCATCGGCCTGTAGGCGATCCTCTCCATCAGGACGCCCGTGAGGGTCCCGCCCGCGACCCCCAGGAGCGCCGCCGGGAGGAGGGAGACCCCCGCCCCGTAGAGCGTCACGGTGACGAAGGCGGCCATCATGTAGACTTCCCCGTGGGCCCAGTTGATGAAGGCGAGGACGTTCCACACCATGGTGTACCCGATGGCCATGAGGGCGTAGATGCTCCCCAGGACCACGCCGTTGGCCAGCTGGGCGAGGATGACGGCCACGCGGGGGGTCCCCCTCGCCGAGCCTAGTGGGGCGCCACCACCGTGACGAACGTCCCGCCCTTCACCTGCCGGATGAAGGGGGCCGAGTTCCGGTCGCCGTTCGCGTCGAAGGAGATGGGCCCCGTCACGCCGGTCATCCGGATGGTCGCGAGCGCGTCCCGCGTCCGGTCGGGATCCAGTCCCCCGGCGCGCAACGCGCGGGCGAGCACCTCGGCGGCGTCGTAGGTGATGGCGGTGTAGGCCTCCGGGGTCACCCCCATCGTCCGGGCAAGCCGGGTGAAGGCCAGGACCTGCGGGTCACGACGGTCCAGGTCGATCATGGAGGCGAAGATGTAGCCCTCCACGTCCCTGCCCCCGAGGGCGATCAGCTGGGGGGAGTCCACCCCATCGGAGATCCCGAAGAGCTGGACCGAAAGCCCCGCCTGGTGCGCCTGCTGGGCGATGAGGGCCGCCTCGGTGTAGAGGCCCCCGATCATGATGGCGTCGGGCCGGAGCGATTTGATCTTGGTGATCTGGGCGGAGAAGTCCTTGTCGCCGGGGTTGTAGGCCTCGCGGGCGACCACCTGGGCTCCCAGCCGGGAGGCGAGGGGCCCGAAGATGTCGGCCTCCGACCGCCCGTAGTCGGTGTTTTCGTAGAGGACGGCGATGCGGCGGTGGTGCAGCTGCCCGACGACGTACCGCGCCACGTAGGGCGCGAACTTCTCGCTGGTGAGGATGATGCGGAAGAGGTAGGGATTGGTCTTGTGGGCGTCGGTGAGCTTCGGGCTCGCGCCCATGTGGATCTGGATGACCCGGGCCTTTCCGGTCACGGCCTGCGCGGCCAGGGTGGGCGACGAGTTGAACCCGCCCAGGACCGCCACCACGTGGTCCTGGGTGACGAACCGCTGGGCGCACGCCACCGCCGTGGCGGGCTTGGCCTGGTCGTCGCAGGGCACGAGGTCCACCCGGTGCCCCAGGATGCCGCCCGTTGCGTTCACCTGGGCGAAGGCCATCCGGGCGCCCTGCTCCATCACCTTCCCGAACTGCGCGTCGTCCCCCGTGAGTGGGGTCTCCAGCCCGACCGTGACGGGTGCCGCCTGCCCGTGGACCGCCGCGGGACGGCCCCAGGACAGCACGGCGACCCCGACCACCACCAGACTGGCCACGCCTCTGAGCCACCTGTGTCCCGCCATCGTCCCCCTCCCTCCGTGTGCTTCCGGCGTGCCGCGGAACGGCACGCGCGGGCGTTGTCTCCTAGACATCCCATCCCCCGTCCACGATGAGGTCGTGGCCCGTGATCTGGCGGCTCTCCTCGGAGGCCAGGAAGACCACGGCGTGGGCCACGTCCTCGTCCCGCGTGAACCGCCGCAGGGCCATCTCGCCCACGTACTCCTCGTACACCTCCCGCTCCGTGGTCCCGCGGATCCGGGCCTTGGCGGTGATGATGGTGCTCATGCGGTCGCCCTCCACGACGCCGGGGCAGACCGCGTTGACGTTGATGTTATAGGGGCCCAGCTCCAGGGCGAGGGTGCGGGTGAGACCGCGGACGGCCCACTTGGAGGAGGAGTAGGCCGCACGGTTCCGGTACCCGCGGAGCCCGGAGGTCCCGGCGATGTTGACGATCTTGCCGTACCGCTGCCGGATCATGGCGGGCACCACGGCCCGGCAGCAGAGGTACACGCCCCGGAGGTTCACGGCCAGCACGTGGTCCCACTCCTCCGGGGTGATCTCGTGGAGAGGTCTCTCGATCGGCCCGATGACGCCGGCGGCGTTCACCAGGATGTCGATCCGGCCGAACTCCTCCAGGGTCCGGTGGGCCAGGGCGGCCACCTGCGCCTCCTCGGTCACGTCGGTGGGCACGGCAACGTACCTCCTCCCCCGCTCCAACCCCGCCAGCCGCTCCACGAGCGCCCGGAGGGGCCCCTCCTCGCGGGCCGCCGCGACTACGTGGGCGCCCTCCTGCGCCAGAGCCGCCGAGATGGCTCCGCCCATGCCCTTGGCGGCTCCTGTCACCACCGCGACCCGGTCCGCCAGCCTCACGCTCCCTCCCCCCTTCTGGGTGTGATGTAGCCCTCCCGGAGGTCGGCCTCGCGCCTCTCGGGGGCCCGCTCCTCCGGGGGCCCGTAGCCCCCGCCCCCGCAGCTGTCGACCATGACGAGGTCGCCCCGGACGAGGTCGCGGTTCTCCTTGCCGCGCAGCGGGATCACCTCGTCGCCGCGCTGGCAGCGGATCTGGAAGGGCGCCCCGTCCTCCCCTCCAAACACCCCCCAGGGAGGGCGGCGAACCCGCTCCACCATGGTGGAGAGCTCCGCCCGCTCCCCCAGGATCCGGTAGGCCCGCCTGAGCCCCACCCCGCCCCGGAAGCGCCCCCGGCCCCCGCTGTCGGGCCGCAGCTCGCACCACTCCACCCGCAGCGGGTACTCGCTCTCGATGACCTCGACCGGCGTGTTCATGACGTTGCTCATGTGGACCCGCACGGCGTTGGTGCCGTCCCGTGCGGCCCCCGCCCCCTCCCCGCCCCCGTGCACCTCGTAGAGGACGAAGGGCCGGCGGTCGGACCGGAGCCCGCTCAGCATGACGAGCCCTGACGTCCCCGCCCCGCCCGCGACGATCCGGTCGGGCAGGACCGGGGCCAGGGCGCGCAGGAGGGCGTCGACCACGCGCTGGGACGTCTCGTGGTTCCCGCCGACCCGGGGAGCGTCGGGTCCCGGATTCAGCACCGTCCCGGGCGGGATGCGGAGGCGCACGGGCCGGTAGCAGCCCGCATTGGCGGGGATCTCGGGCCCGAGGAGGGCCCGCACCGTGTAGAAGACCGCCGAGGCGGTGACGAACGGGGTCGCGTTGAGAGGGCCCCGGGTCTCGGGCGCCGTCCCCTCGAAGTCCACCTCGAGGGTCGTCCCCTCGACGCGGACCCGGACCGCGATGCGGACGGGCGCGTCGTCCACCCCGTCGTCATCGAGCCAGTCCTCCCCCCGGTACTCGCCGGGGGGGAGCTTCGCGATCTCCTCGCGCATCTGGGCCTCCGACTCGGCGAGGAATCGGTCCATGCACCGGGTCGCGACCTCCACCCCGACCCGGTCGAAGAGGTCACGGAGGCGTGCGGCCGCCACGGCGGTGGCGGCGTACTGGGCGAGGATGTCCCCCCGGCGGTCCTCCCGCCCGCGGACGTTGGAGAGGACCAGCTCGACGGCCGCCTCGTCGAGCTGGCCGCCCCGCACGAGGGCGAGGGGCGGGATGCAGAGCCCTTCCGCGTACCGGTCGCGGGCGTCGGCCACGTAGCTCCCCGGCCGGGCCCCTCCCACGTCGGGCCAGTGGGCGAGGGTGATGGCGAAGGCCGCAAGCCGCCCCCGGTGGAACACCGGCATGATCGCCTTGACGTCGGGCAGGTGGTTGCCGCCCACCTCGGGGTGGTTGGTGAAGTACACGTCGCCCTCGCGGAGGGAGTCGGCCGGGACCCGCCGGAGGAACTCCGCGACCGTGAAGGCCATGACGCCGAGGTGGATGGGGATGTCGCGTCCCTGGGCCACCAGCTGCCCCCGGGCGTCGGTGAGGGCGCAGGAGAGGTCGCCCGCCTCCTTGAGGACGGGCGACCGCGCGGACCGCATGAGGATCGCCCGCATCTCCTCCGCGATGGCGTAGATGGCGTGACGGACGACCTCGAGGGTCACGGGGTCCGTCATTCCACGTCCACCCACAGGGCGCCGGCGGCATCCCGCCGGAGCCGGTGCCCCGGCTCCACGACCACGGTCGACCACCGGTCCTCGACCAGGGCGGGGCCCGCCACATCGGCCCCCGGCGGCACGGCCTCGCGCCCGTACACGGGGGCCTCGGTCCACCCCTGCCGGTAGAAGTAGACGCGGCGTCGCCCCCGCGGGATCGCGCGGCCCTCCGGGGGCGCGGCCTCGCGGAGGACGACCTCGGGGGACGGGACGGTGGCCGTCACACGCACGGCCACGCCCTCTGCGGGCTCCTCCGTGGCGTACTCGTACTGGCGGCGGTGGAGGTCGGCGAACCGCCGCCGGATCTCCTCGGCATGCTCGCCCGGCGCGACCGGGACTTCCAGCTCGTAGTTCTGACCCACGTAGCGCGCATCCACCGCCCGGGAGAGGAGGACCCGGTCCGAAGGGACCCCCTCATCGGACAGCCGCCCGAGGAGCTCGGATTCGAGCTCCGAGAAGGCTCCTTCCCAGACCTCCCGGTGGTCGGCCGTGATCCGGAACCGGACGGTGCGGGCCGCGTCGTAGCGCAAGTCGGCGGCCAGGCAGCCGCAGGCGGAGAAGAGGCTGGAGTACGGGGGAATGAGGACGCGCGCCATCCCGGCGAGCGCCGCCAGCCGACCCGCGTGCATGGGCCCGGCGCCGCCGTAGGCGATGAGGGTGAGGCCGCGGGGATCGACGCCCCGCTGGACCGACACGAGGCGGATCGCCCGGTGCATGGCGGCGTTGGCGATCTCCACGATCCCGGAGGCCGCCTCGGGCACAGAGAGACCGATCCGGCGGGCGACCGGCTCGAGGGCCTTCCACGCCCGGTCGGGCTCGAGCCTCAGCCCTCCCAGCTCCCCCTCCGGGTCGAGGACGCCCAGCACCACGTAGGCGTCGGTCACGGTGGGCTCCTCGCCGCCGCGCCCGTAGCAGGCCGGGCCGGGGTCGGCTCCCGCGCTCCGCGGCCCGACGCGCAGCGCCCCGACCCGATCCACCCAGACGATGGACCCTCCCCCCGCCCCGATGCTCTCCACGGCCACGGACCGGATGCGCACGGGGTGGCCGGCGATCCTCCGCTCCGAGACCGTGGTCACCGCGCCGTCGCGGAGGAGGCAGACGTCGGTGGACGTCCCGCCCATGTCCAGGGCCACGGCGTCGGCGACCCCCGCCCCCCGCGCCAGGGCGCGCGCTGCGGCCACCCCGCCCGCGGGCCCCGACAGGAGGAGTCCGAGGGGCACGCGGCGGGCCTGGGCCGGCGTTGCCATCCCGCCGTTCGACTGCATGAGGCGCAGCGGGGCCCGCACGCCCGACGCCGCGAGGCCCGCAGCGAGCGAGGCGAGAAACCGGTCCACAAGGGGCATGAGCTGCGCGTTCACGCAGGTGGTGTGGGTGCGCTCGTACTCGCGGAACTCCCGGTTCACCTCGGAGGAGAGACAGACGTAGGGGACCACGGCCCGGAGGAGCTCTCCGGCGCGGCGCTCGTGGGAGGGGTTGGCATAGCTGTGGAGGAAGCTCACGGCCACGGCCTCGACCCCCTCCTCCCGGAGCGGCCCGGCGAGGGCCAGGACCTCTTCCTCTCGCAGCGGGAGGAGGACCCGTCCCTCGGGGTCCATCCGTTCGGTGACCTCGAACCGCAGGCGGCGGGGCACGACGGGATCCGCCCGCCCCGGGACGTCCAGGCGGTACAGGTGGTCCCTCTGCTGCCGGCCGATCTCCAGGACGTCCCGGAACCCGCGCGTGGTCACGAGCGCCACCCTCGCCCCCCGGGCCTCCACGACGGCGTTGGTGACGACAGTGGTCCCGTAGGTCAGGCGGGCCACGTGCTCGCCCGGCCGGAGCACGATCCCGAGGGCGGCGCGCAGGGCCTGCCACGGATCGGCGGTGGAGAGGACCTTGGCCACCCGCAGCGGGCCCCCGCCCGGCGGCCGGGCGACGAGATCCGTGAAGGTCCCGCCCACGTCCACGCCGATCTCGAGACCGCCTGTCACGGGACCTCCCCGCCCTCCGGCCGGGCCCACGCCCCGGCCGCGCCGAGCGCGCGGACGGCTGTCTCTGCAGCCTCGAGGATCCGGGCCACGTCTTCCTCCGTGTGGGCCGCCGACAGGAACCAGTGCTCGAAGACGTCGGGGTGCACGAAGATCCCCTGCTGGATCATGAGGCGGGCGAACCGGCTGAAGGCGGCCCGGTCCGTCGCCATCGCCTCGCGGTACGTCCGGATGCGGTCGCGCCGGGTCACGTACACCTGGAGCATCGACCCGTGGCCCTGGACCACGAGGGGCGCCCCGGACCGCTCGGCGATCTCGCGGAGCCCCCGGCGGAGGAGCTCCCCCAGACGGTCCAGGTGGCGGTACACGGCCCCGTCCTCTCTCCTCAGGACGTCCAGAGTGGCGCGGGCAGCGGCCAGGGCCAGGGGCGCGGCATTGTAGGTGCCCGCGTGACGGACCCTGCCGCCTTCCAGGACCTCCATGATCTCCCGCCTGCCCCCGAAGGCCCCCAAGGGGGCGCCGTTGGCCATCGCCTTCGCAAAGGTGGAAAGGTCGGGCCGCAAGCCGTACACCTGCTGGGCCCCGCCCGGCGCCATCCGGAACCCGGTGATCACCTCGTCCAGGATGAAGAGCACGTCGTTCTCCCGGCAGATCCGCTCGAGTCCCTGGAGGTACCCGGGGTCCGGCGGGATGAAGCCCTTGTTGGCCATCACCGGCTCCGTGATCACGGCCGCCAGCTCGTGCCGGTGCCGGCGGATCACGCGCTCGGCCTGGTCGAGGTCGTTCCACACGGCCACGAGGGTGTGGGCGGTGTGCTCGGGCGGGATCCCCGACCCTACCGGGACCGGGACCGGGCTCGCTTCCGTGCCCACCACCTCGAGCGGAGGGGTCACGCTCACCAGCACTTGGTCGTGGTTGCCGTGGTAGTGGCCTTCGAACTTCAGGACCTTCGGCTTCCCCGTGTAGCCCCGCGCCACGCGGAGGGCGTGCATCGTGGCCTCCGTGCCCGACGGGACGAACCGCACCTGCTCCACACTGGGCACCATGGCCACGATCCGCTCGGCCACCTCCACCTCGAGCGGCGTGCACGTGCCGTAGAGGAGGCCGAAGGCGGCCTGATCCTGGACGGCCCGCGTCACCTCCGGGTGGGCGTGCCCCAGGATGACCGGGCCGAACCCCATCACCGTGTCGACGTACTCGTTGCCGTCCACGTCCACGAGACGGCTCCCCTGCCCGCGGACCATGTACAGCGGGTACGGGGAGAAGACCCCGCTCCCGCGCACGGGCGAGGAGACCCCGCCCGGGAGCACCCGGAGGGCGCGCGCGGTCCAGGCCGCCGACCCCCCCGTCCGCGCCCGCCACGCCGCCTCCGCGCCCTGCATCACGCTCCCCTCCCCCCGCCCGTCCGGCCCGGGGCGCCCGCCGGGACCGGGGCCGTGTGGTTCCCCCTCAGCCTCGCGACCTCCGCCGCCCCCGCGCAGGCCAGCGCGATCATCCGGGGCAGGTCCGCCTCCGTGAAGCGGGCCATCGGCCCCGCGATGCCCACTCCCGCCACGATGCGGCCCGCCCCATCGAGGACGGGGGCCGCCACGCCCGCTGCGCCCTCGTTGGTCTCCTCGCGGCTCACGGCGTAGCCCCGCTCTCGGATCTCGGCCAGGTGGGCCCGGAGCTGGTCCGGATCGGTGATGGTATGGGTGTAGACGCGGGGGAGGCCGCAGGTGGCGATGACCCGCTCGACGTCCTCGGGCGGGAAGTAGGCCAGGAGGATCTTGGAGGACGCGCCCGCGTGGAGCGGGATCCGCCGCCCCACCTCCAGGATGAGCCGCACCTGGCGGGGGCTCTCGATCCGCTCGATGCACACGCTAGAGAGCCTGTCCTCGCTCGGGACCGTGAGGATCACCGTCTCCTCCGTCTCGCGCGCGAGGCGGCGCATCACCGGGAGCGCCACGTGGCGGAGGTCGTTGGTCTCGAGGGCCCTCCACCCGAGCGACAGCGCCCCCGACCCCAGGCGGTACTTGCGGGTCTCCGGGTCGCGCACCAGGTAGTGGTGCGCCTCCAGCATCCGGAGGATCCGCGAGGTCGTGCTCTTCGGCAGGCCGATGGCCGCGCTGATCTCCGACATCCCCCAGGCGGGGGCCTCGGGCGTGAACAAGTCGAGGGCGCGGAACGCCCGGAAGAGCACCTGGATGCCTCGGTCAGCGGCAGGGGTGGATGTTCTCACGATGCGGCACTCTATTCCACGATCCGAGACCAATTTCCTCCTTGGATGCTGAGAAAAGGGTGAAAATTTCCCTCAGAGTCCCCGCGGGAGTCTCCTACCGCGCGCCGCCCCCGAGCCAGATGCCGTGCGGATCGATCTCCTCCCGGATCAGGCGCAGCTCCTCCGGAGAGGGGGGAAGTGTCGCGGGGACCTCCCGGGGCGGGACCACCTCGAATCCCGTGGCCTCCGCCACTTGCTGGATGGTCACCCCCGGGTGGACGGACTCCAGCTCCATGCGCCGCGTCACCGGGTGGAACCGGAGCACCGCCAGGTCGGTGATCACCACGCTCGGGCCTCCCCCGGGCAGACCCAACCGCTCCCGGTCGCCCGGACCGCCGAGGTACCCCACGGCGGAGATGAAGTCCACGCGGGGCACGAAGGTCCGGCGCGCGTGGGGGAGGATGATGATGGTGCGGCCCGCGTAGACGGCGTGGTCCGTCTGGGCGATGGGGCCGGTGAGGCGGACCTCCGGACGGCGGTGGTCGGGACCGATGGCGACGCTGTTGAGGTTTCCGTAAGGGTCGATCTGGGCGCCGGAGATGAAGCTCACCGTGATCGTCCCCCGCCGGAAGGTGTCCAGGCCCTCGTCCACCGCGACGTGGGCCTTGGCCGGCCACCGGATGAGGTAGGGATCGGCGAAACACCGGGGCGGGTGGGCGAGGTCGGGCTCGTAGAGGACGCCGTACTGGGCCACCACGTCGAGACCCCGGCGCCGCGCGAGCTCGATGCCCACCGAGGGGACCCCGACGGCGTTGACGAAGGCGCGGCCCCCGGTCCCGAGGCCGACGAAGGCGTGGTCCCCGTCGCGGAGCTCGCGCGACACCGCGACGGCCATCAGCTCGCTCACAGTGTAGCGGGGGATCACCGGTCTTCCTCCCGCGGCGTAATGGCGCGGAGCCGGTCCGGCCCGAGCTTCTCCAGGTAGCGGGCGTGGGAGGGGACTCCCCACACCCACTCCTCCAGGTACGCCCGGAAGGCCTCCTCGGAGCGCGAGGCCTCGTAGTAGAGGCCGAGGTGGTCGAGGTCGTAGGCGTACCGGGCGTCGCAGGCGGTCGGGTGGGCGCCGTAGGGGGCCTCCACGACAGCGGTGACGAAGCTCCGGGGCAGCACCGTCAGGGTCCGGTCCCTCACGATCACGTCCTCCTCCACGATTTCCTCCACCGTGACGATGACCGTCCGCGCCGCCCGCGCGATCACCGGGTCCAGGCTCGAGTCGTTCCACCGGGCGGCATCCAGCTGGACGTTCCCGTACCTGTCCGCTCGGTGGGCGTGCAGGAGGGCCACGTCGGGCTCCGCCGCCCGGACCGCCGCGTACCGCCGGCCGGTGAAGGGGCACCGGCACTCGGTCAGGCGCGGATTGGCCCGCAGGAGGTCCGAGCCCACGGGTGTCAGCGTGGGGAGAAAGGTGAGGCCCATGCTGCCGGCCCGAAACATGTCGATGGCGGTGGTCTCCGAGTGCTCGTACACCTCCAGGGCCCCCCGCTCGGCCCACCGGCGGAGGTTCCGCGCGAGGCCGAGGTGGCCCATCCCGATGTAGGAGGTCTCCACGACCCGGGCGCAGCCGGCCCCGATGAGGAGGTCCATGTCGATCCCGTTGTTCCAGCCCTGCAGATGGAGGTCCCTCTTGCCGGACCGGACGATCTGGCGCACCAGCGCCATCGGGTGCCGCCGGAGGGTATGGCCCCCCAGCGCGACGGTGTCGCCGTCGTGGATCATCTCCGCGGCCTCCTCGAGGCTCACGAGCTTTGTCTGGCTCGGCACGATCGCATCACTCCCCTTGTCTCCAGTCCAGGACCATCCCGAGGACGCGTCCGGGCTCGGCGAGCAGGAGGCGGAACGCCTCCGCCGCCTGCGTCGCCGGGAGGCGGTGGGTGATGAGCGGCGCGATGTGGAGGCGCCCCTCCCGGAGGAGGGACACCGCGTCCCCGTAGTCGTCGAGGTCGAAGCCTCCCGGGAACACGACCGTGGCCCGCCGCAGGTGGAGGGGATGGTAATCCAGCACGAGGGGGTCAGGAAAGTAGCCCTGGAGGCAGAGCCGCCCCTCCCTGCGGAGGAGGCCGATCCACTGGGCCACGAGCGCGGAGTTCCCCACAGCATCGATGACCACGTCGGCCCCTCCGTCCACCTCGCGCCACCGCCGCGTCTCGTAGACCGACGGGGAGGGTCCCCGGGGTCCGTACCCCCGGGGGTCCCCCCAGGCGAGGCGCTCCCGCCGCACCACGTCGGGCAGGGAGTGGACCGCGGTGTTGACCGCGACATCGGCGCTCCAGCGCCCGGCCAGCGCCACGCGCTCCTCGAGGATGTCGGCGGCGATCACCCGGCTCCCGCGAGCCCGGCAGAGCTGGGCGGCCATCTGGCCGATCATGCCCTGGCCGACCACGACCACGAGGTCCCCCTCCCGGACACCGGTCAGCCGGACGCCCCTCCGGCTCACGGCGGCGAGGCCCGCCAGGGCCGCCTCCTCGGCGCTGACGTCGGGCGGGAGCCGGTAGGCGTCGGTCCAGTCCGCGACGGCCACCGAGGTGTAGGCCCCGCCCTCCTCCCCGAGCCCGTCCGCAGGGTCCAGCCGCGTGCCAGAGAGGCCCAGGAAGACCCTGTCCCCCGGCCGGAGGGTGGGGACGTCTCCCCCGACCTCCTCCACGACGCCGACGCGCAGGTACCCGTACACGAAGGGGTAGCGCGCCTCCACGCCACGGTACCGTCCCTCGAGCATCCAGCGATCCGTCCCCGGGGACACGCCCGTGACCTCGGTGCGGACCCGGACCTCGCGGGGCCGGAGGGGCGGGACCCGGATCGTCCGGATCTCCACGCGGCCGTGGCCCGCGAAGACGATGGCCCGCTCCCCCGAGGCCCTCACCGGACTCCCTCCTGTCCTGCGGCTGCGCCCCACACGCCGCCGAGGGCCTCCCGCACGGCCCGATAGGCCTGGAAGGACGGCCTGTAGAGGTCGCAGGCCGCGGGGTCCGGAGGGCACACCCGGAGAGGGGGCACCATCCGGGCCATGGCCTCCTGTACCGAGGGGAAGTCCCCGGTGCCGACCGCCGTCATCACGGCGACCCCCACGGAGGTGATGTGGCGCTCGGCCGAGACGAGGTGCGGGACTCCCGTCACATCCGCCCGGATGCGCACACCCACGGGGTGGGTCCCTCCCCCGCCGCCCAGGCGGACACGGCGCACGGGACCCGCGACGTCCCCGATGCGGTCGAGGATCTCCCGTTCCAGGTAGGCCGTGGCCTCGAGGGCCGCGCGCACCACGTGGGCGCGGGTGTGGTGGAGCCCGAGCCCGCAGACCGCCCCGCGGGTCGCGGGGGTCCAGTGGGGGGCGCGCCCCCCGATCAGGTCGGGCAGCACGACGACTCCCCCGGCCCCCGGCCCAATACCCGCGGCCTCTTCCATTAAAGACGGGACCGCGCCCTCCGAGCCAGCCAGGGTCCTGGCGAGCCACTCCAGCACGCCCCCGGTCGTGGTGGTGGGTCCCCCCAGGGTCCAGAGGCTTTCGACGACGTAGGCGTTGGTGATGAGGTCCCCCCTCGGGTCGATGGCCGGGCGGTCGACCACGGCGCCGATCACGTCCGAGGTGCCGGCCGTATCGGCCGCGTCGCCCGGGTCGCACAGTCCCAGGGCGACCAGTCCCATCGTCCCGTCCGGGCCGCCCGCAACCACCGGGATCCCCGCAGAGAGCCCGAGCTCCCGGGCGACCTCTCCTCGAAGGCGTCCTGCGACCTCGTGCGGCCACCGGAGGGGCGGGAGAAGCGCCCGGCGCACGCCCGCCGCCTCCGCCAGGTCGTCGGCCCACCGGAGCGCTCCCACGTCGCACAGGAGGGTGTAGGACGCGTCGACGTAGTCGGTCCCCATCTCCCCCGTCATCCGCAGGACCAGGTAGTCCTTGAGGGGGAGGAATGCCGCCGCCCGATCCAGGACCTCCCGCGCGTGGGTGGCCATCCACAGGACCCTGGGGGCCAGCTGCTCCGGGTGGGGGCGTCGCCCGCAGCGCCTGAGGTACACCTCCCGCCCCACCCGGCGCTCGAGCTCCTCGGCCTCGGCGCGGGCTCGGGTGTCCATCCACGTGAGGGCCGGTCCCAGGGGACGCCCGCGCCCGTCGACCGCCACCAAGGCCAGCTGGCCCGCACAGCCGACCCCGCGCACGGGCCCCGCGTCCTCGGTAGCGGACCGGACCAGGGCCCCCACGGCCTGCCACACCTCCTCCACCGGGAGCTCCGGCCCCGGGCGGAGGGCGGTGCTCTTGACCGCCCGGAGCGTCCCCCGGAGGTCCACGACCGAGACGCGCACCCCGGACGTCCCCACGTCGATGGCGAGGACCTGCGGGTCGCGGGGCCTCACTCGCCCGGCTCCAGGGGACGGAACGGGGGATAGGTCCACACGTTCTCCGCGGTGATGGGGACGTCCACGAGGTAGGGCCGCCCCGCCCGGAGCGCGCGCCTGAGCGCTCCGGGCACGTCCTCCGAGGTGGCCGCGCGCTCCGCGTCCACCCCGAAGGCCCGCGCGACCGCCGCGTAGTCCACCTCGGCGAAGTCCACGCCGAGGTAGCGGTCCCCGTAGCGCACCGCCTGCTCCTGGCGGATGTTCCCGTAGCCGGAGTCGTTCATGACCACGATCGCGACGGCAGCGCGCTCCCGGACCGCGGTCTCCAGCTCGGCGAGGGTCATGCCGAGCGACCCGTCGCCGACCACACACAGCGTCGGCCGCTCGGGCTGCTCCAGGGCCACCGCGATGGCCGCGGGCAGCGCAAACCCCATGTTCCCGAAGCCCACGGGCTTCATGTAGACGCGCGGGGCGCGCAGGGTGACGAGGAAGGACCACAGCCCCGGGTTCCCCGCGTCCACGATGAGCGCGGCGTCATCGGGCAGGACCTCGCTCACCTCCCGCATGAGGAGCTGGGGCCGCACGGGGGCACCCGGGACCTCGTCGTGGGCGACCTGGGCCCGCCACCGCGCCCGCGCCGCGTCGAGGTAGGCAATCCACGGGGCGTGCCGCCTCCGGGCGGACGCCGCGTCGGACGCCGGGAGGGCCTCCTCGAGGGCGGCCAGCGCGAGGCCGGCGTCCGCCACGACGCCCACGGTGACGGAGTACCGGCGGCCGAGGGCCCCGGGGTCGATGTCCACCTGCAGGATCGTCTCGGGGAGGCGCATCGTCCACCGGCCGGTGGAGATGGCGTTCAGGCTGTTGCCGATGGCCAGGAGGCAGTCGCTCTCGGTGACCGTCTGGATCCCGAGGCCCGTCCCCATGCGGCTGGCCGCGCCGAAGCACAGGGGGTGCGCGGTCGGCAACGCGCCGATGCCGTTGTAGGTGGTGACGCAGGGGACGCCCAGACGCTCGGCCACGGACAGCACCCGGGCCCCGGCGCGGGCCAGCTTGACGCCGTTCCCCGCCCAGATCACCGGGCGCTCCGCCTCCACCAGGTGGCTGACGATGCGCGCGATGGCGTCGGGCGAGGGAGCGGGTCGGGACGGGGGCGGCACCCGGAACCCCTCCAGGGCCGCCGGATCGGCCTCCCCCTCCAGGACGTCCCGGGCGAAGTCCAGCAGGACGGGCCCCGGGCAGCCCGAGGTGGCGGTGGCGAGGGCCCACCGGACCTTGGGCACGATGTCGGCCGGGTGGTAGACGACGGCGCTGGCCTTGGTCAGCGGCCGGAAGATCGCGACGTGGTCCGCCGCCTGGGCGTCGTCGTGCCCGAGGTGCTGCACGCGGTTGTTGGCGACGAGCACCACGACGGGGCTCGAATCCCGGTAGGCGCCCCCGACGCCCGTCAGGAGGTTCGTCGCCCCGGGCCCCGTGGTGGCGAGACACACCCCCGCCTGCCCCGTGAGCCGCCCGTAGGCATCGGCCATGCAGGCCGCCGCGCCCTCGTGGCGCGTGGTGACGAACCGGATCGCATCCTGCGCGTAGAGGGCGTCCATGATGGCTAGGGTCTGGCCGCCGGGGATGCCGTAGATCCACCGCACGCCGCTCCGGCGCAGGCACTCCACCAGGAGCTCGCCGCCAGTCACCTCAGAGGACCTCCTCCTGTACGAGAGACTCGATCTCTTCCCGGGAGAGCCCAAGCCATTCCTTGTAGACCTCGACGGTGTGCTCCCCGAGGCGCGGGGCCGGACGGGCGGGCCCGGGGGCTCCGCCCTCAAACCGCACGGGGCACCCGGGGACGTCGGTGCGCTCGCCGTCCGGGAACTCCACCGGGAGGATCTGGCCCCGGGCCCGGAGGACCGGGTCCCGGGCGACATCGGCCACGGTGGCCACGCGCGCGCAGGGAACGGAGGCCGCCCGGAGGAGGGCCACCACCTCGTCGGTGGAATGCGCCTCCGTCCACCTGGCGATCACGGCGTCCAGGTCCGCCCGGTGCCGCACCCGCTCGTCCGGATCTCGGAAACGCGGGTCCTCCAGGAGGTCGGGCCGCCCCAGGGCGTGGGCCAGGGCGGCGAACTGCCGGGGGGTCACGGCCATCAGGTAGACGGAGCCGTCCCGGGTCCGGTAGGCGCCCGCGGGGCTCCGGTAGCGGTCGTGGGTCCCGACAGGCCCCATCTCGCGTCCGTCCAGCAGGTAGTCCGGCACGGCGGTCATGAGCAGGGACGCCACGCTGTCCACCAGGGCGACCTCCACGTGGGCCCCCTTTCCCGTGCGCTCCCGCTCGAAGAGGGCCGCGACCGCGCCCGCGGCGGCATACAGCGCGGCCGCATAGTCCCCCACGAAGGTCCCGGCCAGCAGGGGGGGCCCACCGGGCCACCCGGTCAGGGACATGAGGCCGCCCGCCGCCTGCGCGATGGCGTCGTAGGCCGGGAGCGACGCCGAGGGTCCCTCCTGTCCAAACCCCGACACGCTCACCATGACGAGCCGGGGGTTCACCGCGCGGAGGCGTGCGTAGTCGCACCCCAGCGCGGCCATGACCCCGGGCCGGAAGTTCTCGACGAGCACGTCCGCCGCCGCGGCCAGCCGGCGGAGCAGCTGCGGGCCCCGGGGGTGCCGGAGGTTCAGCGTAATCCCCTTCTTGTTGCGGTTGTAGACCAGGAAGTAGGTGCTCAGGCCTCCGACCCGGGGCGAGAGCGCCCGCGCCTCCTCGCCCTCCGGGCGCTCGACCTTCACCACGTCGGCCCCCAGGTCCGCGAGGAGCAGGGCGCAGAAGGGCCCCGCGATGTAGCGCGACAGGTCCAGCACCCGCACCCCCGCGAGGGGGGCCCCGCCCCTTCCCATCGTCCTGTCACGGATCCCGGCCCAGGTAGATCCCATCGGGGTCCAGGTCGCGGAGCAGCGCCACGTCCTCCTCGGAGGGGGGCGGGACCTCCGCGGCGGGGCCCGCGACGTCCACGGCAAATCCGGCCCTCTCGCGGACCTCGCGGAGCGACACTCCCGGGTACAGGGCGTCCAGCCGCAGGGCCCGCGTCAGGGGGTCGAAGGAGAAGACGGCGAGATCGGTGATCACCCGGACCGGGCCGCCCCCCACGAGGCCTGCTTCCTCCCGCGCCGTCCCGCCGCGCAGGAATCCCGGGCTCGTGACGTAGTCCACCCGCTCCACGAGACGGCGCGGCTCGTGGGGCATGAGGATGACGACCCGCTCGGCCAGCGAGGCGATGTCGTTGGCGCCGCCGCTGCCCGGCAGGCGGACCCGCGGCGTGCGGTAGTCCCCGATGGCGGTGGAGTTGAGGTTGCCGTACCGGTCCACCTGGGCGCCCCCCAGGAAGCCCACGTCGATGCGGCCCCGCTGGAGCAGGCTCAGCGCGTAGTAGAGACCGCTCATCATGACGCTACCGGTCATGAGGCGGAAGTCGCCCACCCCCGAGGCCAGGTGGCGGGGCGACGCCCCGATGATGCCCGACTCGAAGATGAGGACGGCGTGGGGGGCATGGCGCCGCTGCGCCACGTAGCCGGCGATCAGGGGGAGGCCGGTGCCCACAAAGACCCGGTCGCCGTCGCGGATCTCGCGGCTCGCCACCATGACCATGAGCTCCCGGGAGCGACGCGTCGAGGACACGGGCCTAGGACCCCCCCTGCTCCGGCTCCTTGGCCCGGCGGAGCTCCGGGTCGACGTAGCCCCAGTGGGGATCCGCCCGGAGGGCGAGGAGACGGGCGAGGCCGATGGCGTCCAGGTACGCCCAGTGGTCGGGCAGGTCGTAGACGTAGCGCTCCAGGTACGCCCGGAACCGCGCCGGGTCCCGGGAGGCTGCGTAGTACTCCGCGATGTGGGCCTCGTCGTAGTCGTAGTACCGGTACATCCCCGTGGGGTGGGCGCCGAAGGGGACCTCGACGACGGCCTCCACCAGGAAGCCCGGGACGACCGTGAGCTCCGGGTGCCGGCGGATTTCCGCAGGGTCGACCACCTCCTCCACCGTCGCGATCACGGTCCTCGCGGCGCGGGCCTGCTCGTCGATGATGGACCGGGGTCCCACGAGCTGCACGTTCCCCTCGGCGTCCGCCCGCGAGGCGTGGATCACGGCCACGTCCGGCTGCAGGGCGGGCACGAGGACGACGCGCTCCCCGGAGAAGGGGGAGTCCATGAGGACGTGTTTGCGCGGCTCCAGCGTCCAGTGGGTGAGGATGTCCGAGCCGAGGAGGCTCCTGATGGGCAGGAACGGGACGCCCAGGGCTCCCGCCAGAAACCGCGAGGTGATGGCGAAGTGGCTGTAGTCCTCCACGGCCACCGTCCCCTCCTCCACCGCGCGGGAGAAGTTCTGGCAGCGGCCGTACCCCTCAAAGAGGAGGCAGCTGAGGTGGACCGTGGCGACGCAGCCGGCCCCGCACAGGAGGTCGGCGGCCCAGCACTCCCCCATGGTGAGCAGGTGCAGCCGCCTCCGTCCCTGGCGAACGAGCTCCCGGCAGAAGGCCAGGGGCTGGAGGGAGTGCCCGAACCCGCTGAAGGTCACCGAGGCGCCGTCGTGGACGAGCGAGACCGCCTCGGCGAGAGTGCACCGCTTATCGACCATGCTCCCTCCTCACGTGATGCGCGCCCCGAGGAGCCGCCCCTCCGGGTCGGTGGCCCGCAGCCACCGGAGCTCCTCCTCCGTGGGCGGGGGCGTCTCCGGCACGGAGGCCGGGGTGTCGAGGACGAACCCCGTCTGGGCTCGGACCCGGTCCACCGACACGCCGGGGTGGACGGAGACCAGGCGCATGTGTTTGTCCGGGGTCTGGAAGTCCAGCACGGCGAGCGGCGTGACGACCAGCGCGGGCCCTCCCCCGCGGAGCCCCGCCCGGGCGCGGGCGTCGCCCCCCTCCAGGAAGCCCGCCCCTGAGACGTAGTCCACCCGCTCCACGAAGACCCGCGGCGTGTGGTCCGCGACGATGATGGTGCGGCCGGCCTGGGCCATGTGCTCCGGCTGCGCCAGGGGCCCCACCAGGCGGACCCGGGGGCGCGTGTACTCCCCGATCGCGACGATGTTGAGGTTCCCGTACCGGTCGACCTGGGCTCCGGAGACGAAGCCGACGTCGATCTTCCCCCGCGTGAACATCTCCAGCGAGCTCGGGCCGGAGATCTGGGCGCTGCACGGCCACGTGATGAGGTTGTAGTCGGTGACGCAGTCCGGCACCGCGTCCAGGTCGGCGTCGATGATCGGGCCCAGCATCGGCACGAGGTGGGGCGCGTGGGTCCGCTGGGCGAGGCGGCAGGCCAGGATGGGGATCGCCACCGCCAGGACGAAGGCCCGTCCCCCGGTGCCGAGCCCGATGAAGCACACCTCGCGGTCGCGCAGGGCCCGGGCGCACACGGCCGCCATGAGCTCCTCAGGAGTGTAGCGCGCGTCCGTCGTCACGAGATCACCCCACAAGCGGATTGGGCCGCCGCAGCCGCAGGAGGTGGCGGAGGCCCACCCGGCCCAGGTACTCCTCGTGGGTCCGCGTGGACCGCACGAAGCGGTCCAGGTACTCCTGGAAGGCCTCGTCGCTGGCGGCGTGCTCCTTGTAGAGGGCGACGTGGTCCAGGTCGTAGTCGTAGAAGCGGTCGCACGCGCACGGGTGGGCCCCGAAGGGGGCCTCCACCACCGCCGCCACGAAGGGGCTCGGCAGGACCGTGTCGTGGGCGTGCTCCCGCACGTACTCGTCGCTGACGATCTGCTCCACGCTCACGATGGCCCGCCTGGCCGACTTGGCGATGAGGATGTCCACCTCGTTGTCGGTGACCCGCCGCGGGAGGAGGCCCACGTTGCCCCGGCGGTCGCTGTAGTGCATGTGGACCAGGGCCACGTCGGGCGTCGCGGCCGGGACCGCCGCGTAGCGCTCCCCGGTGAAGGGGCAGGTCACCTCGCGCACCTGGGGGTTCCGCCGGTGGAGGTCCGACCCCAGCAGCACCTTGGACGGGTAGAAGGTGAGGCCCGAGGCGCCCGCCTTGAACCGGTCCTGGGCCGAGGTCTCCGACCACTCCACGACCTCCACGCGCCCCTGCTCCACGGCCCGGCGGAAGTTGGGGGCGAGGCCGTGCACGTAGAGCCCCACGTAGGACGTCTCCACGCGCCGGACGCAGCCGGCGGCCACCAGGAGGTCGACGTCCAGCGCGTTGTTCCACCCGAGGAGGACGAGATCCCGCTTCCCCTGCCGGACGAGCTCGTGGACCAGCGCCATGGGGTGGCGGCGGAGGATACTGCCCCCCAGCGCCACGACGCTCCCGTCGGGGATGGAGGCGACCGCCTCCCGGAGGCTCGCTACCCTGTCTCCCATCGCGCCCTCCTCAGTGGATGCCCACCATGGCCATGCGGGTCATGTGCCGCTGGGCGTAGACGTACAGGGCCAGCATGGGGATCGTGGCCACGATCGTCGCGGCCATCATGTCCCCCACGTAGAACCGGTACTGGGTGTTGAAGCCCGCCAGGTAGATGGGGATCGTCTCGGCCCGGACGTTCACCAGCGTGAGGGGGAGGATGTAGTCGATGTAGATGGTGAGGAAGGTGAGCACGGCGGTCGCGGCCACGGCGTGGGACAGCACCGGTACGAGGATCCGCACGAGCACCAGGAGCTTGGTGGCCCCGTCCAGGCTGGCCGCCTCGTCCAGGTCCCGCGGGACCGTGTCGAAGAAGGACTTGAGCACCCACACCGCGAGGGCGAGGGAGAAGGGGATCTCCGCCAGGACGAGCCCCCACCGGGTGTCGAGCATGTGGAACCGGCTGTAGGCGAGGAAGTAGGGGATCACCATGGTCACCGGCGGGAGCATCCGGAGCACGAAGAAGGCCTCGTGCGCCACGGCCGCGGGCCGGGACTGGGAGATGCGCGACAGCCCGTAGGCCGCCGACACCGCCAGGGCGACGGTCACCGCCGTCGCCGCGCCCGCGACGACCACGCTGTTTCCGAGGAAGTGCCACAGGCTGTTGACGGGGTCGCTGAGGACCCGGACGAAGTGCTCGCCCGTGAGGGGGGACCGGGGGGGAAACCCGGTCACCGCCACGCCCTGGGGGAGGAGGGCGGCCAGGACCAGCATGGAGAGGGGCACGAGCACCCAGACCGCCCCCGCCGCCAGGACGAGGGCGCGGAGGACAGACCCCATCGAGAGCCTACGCATAGCCCCTCCTCTTGGCGTAGGCCACCGCGCCGATGGCGCTGGCGAAGGCGACCGCCATCATCACCAGGGCCATCGCCGACCCGTACCCGTAGTCCAGGAACTTGAAGGACTGCTCGTAGATGTACGTGCTGAGCAGGTGGGACGCCCCCGCCGGCCCTCCCTCCGTCATCACCCACGGGTAGGTGAAGGAGAGGAAGGAGTCCATGGCCTTGTAGCTCAGCGTGACGAAGACGATGGGCCGCATCATGGGGAGGATGATGTACCAGACCTTCTGCAGGTACGTGACGCCGTCGAGCTCCGCCGCCTCCAGGGGCTCGCGGGGGAGCCCCTCCAGGCCTCCGAGGAGGAGCAGGAGGACGAAGGGCGACCACCCCCAGATGGCGGCGAGGATCACGGCCCACAGCGCCGTCGTCCCGCTGGCCAGGACGTCCACCGTGGACGGGAGCCCGAGGAGGCGGTTGAAGACCGCCGAGGGCGGCGCGAACATCACGTACCGCCACAGCCCCGCCGCCGCCACGGGGATGAGGAGGATGGGGAGCATGAACACCCCCCGGAAGACCCGCGCCCACGGGGGGGACAGCTCGTACAGCACGAGGGCCACGGTGAACCCGTAGACGAAGTCTGCCCCGACGACCGCCCCCACGTAGAGCGCCGTGTGCAGGAGGGCCCGGGCGAACCCGTGGTCCCCCAGGATCCGGGCGTAGTTGGCAAATCCCACGAACCGGTCGGTGAGCCGGAGCAGGCTGAAGTCGCGCAGGCTGAGCGCGAAGGCGTAGGCCAGGGGCACGACGACGAAGACGGCCACCGTCAGGAGCGCCGGCAGCGCAAAGAGCCAGTACCCCCGGGCCTCCCGGGAGACGAGCCCCCACCGCGAGCGCAGCGCAAGCGGCGCCCCCACGGCGGCCGGGGCCGCGACGGCTCCGCGCTGCGCGTCCATCATCCCTTGGCGATGCCCGCCTGCTCGACGAATCGCTGGACCTCGGCCCCGCTCTGCTCCACAAACTGGGCCGGCGTGATCCGGTTGCCGTTGAGGAGCTCCACGTACTTCCGGATGATCTGCCGGACCTGGCCGTTGGCCGGGGACAGGGGGTAGAAGGTGGCCTGGGACACCGCCGCGGTCAGGGGGGCGGGGAGGACGGCGTTGGTCGTGGCCCAGCGGAGGAGGGCGAGGTTGGTCGGGACGAACTGCCCCCGCCCCTTCGTGAGGGCGAGCTTGATGTTCTCGGGGGAGGTGATCCACTTGATGAAGGCCCAGGCGGCCTCCACGTTCCTCGCCCCCTTGGCGATGGCGAACCCGTAGTAGAAGGGGATGCCGCCGGCGCCCTGCTTCCAGGCGGGGGACTGGAAGGCCACGCTCCGCCCGATCCGGGCCTGGTTCTGGGGCTTGTTGAGCTCCGACCAGCTGAAGTACAGGGTGTCGATGATCATGGCGGCCTTGCCCGACAGGTAGAAGTCGGTCGTCTCGCTGGTCTGCATGGCCGTCATGGACGGCGGGGTCACCTTGTAGGTGTAGATGAGGTCCTGCTGGAACTTCGCGATCCGCTCGACGACGGGCCTGTTCTCCGGGTGCTTGGGCCCCCAATTGCTGTTGAAGTGCTCGTCCAGGTGCGTGAGCCCCGAGCGGAAGAGGTTCTCCTCGAAGAAGTTGAGGCCGGGGTCCTGCTTGCCCGAGAAGATGAGCCCCCAGAGGTTCTCCCCGCGCGTGAAGAACCGCGCCACGTCCACCAGCTGTTGCGGGGTCTGGGGCGGGGCCGGCAGCTCGTAGTGGTACTGGCGCCTGAAGCTCTCCCGTTCCTTGGGGTCGTTGAAGAGGTTCGCCCGGAAGGCGCCGAACACCGTGCCCGAGTAGTAGGTCACGAACTTGATCCCCTGGCCGCCGTAGGTGTCCACGGCGGTGGTCCACGGCACCCACTGGCCCAGCCACGCCTGCGGGGTGGCGCCGTCCTTCCGGATCAGGGGGTCCAGGGTCTCCACGAAGGGGGACGCGCTCGGCATGGTGTCGTCGGGAATCTCGAAGACGTCGAACTGATGCGAGCCGAGGCGGAGATCCTGCATCATCTTCGGGCGCAGGTCGGAGAGCGGGATCCGCGTCAGCACCACCTTCGCTCCTGTGCTGGCCTCGAACTCCCCGAGGCGGGCCCAGATGGGGTCGAGCTGGGTGTGACCCGACGACCCGATGAAGTTGAGCGTCACGCCCTTGAAGGGCTGCGCCGCTGCCGGCCCCGCGAGCATGGTGAGCCCGCCCCCCAGCGCGGCGAGCCGGAGGAGCTCCCGCCTCGTCGTCCTGGCAGTCCTCTGCGAGCGGCTGTCCCTCACGTCGACCACCCCCTCGTTGTATGGGTCCCCCCTCACTCCCTGCCCCTCCACAACTGCATCTGGAACTTCACGAGGTCCGCCCGGTACACCATCTGGGCCCACTCCACCGGTCTCCCGTCGTCCAGGAAGGTCGTCCTCGTCACCTGGACCACCGGCGCCCTGCGGGGGAGGCGGAGGAGGCGGGCTTCTGAGGCCGTGGCCTGCCGCGCCTCGATCACCTGGTCGGCCTGGCGCAGCGCCAGCCCGTACCGGGTCTCGAGGAGGCCGTACAGGGACGGGAACGGCTCCTCAAGGCTCTCCAGCCCCGGCACGAGCGCGGCCACCAAAAAGGACCTCTGGATCGCCGCGGGCCGGTCGTTGACGGTGCGGAGGCGGTGGACGAGGACAACGAGGTCGCCCGGTCCCAGCCCCAGCGCCTGCGCCGCCTCGTCCGGGGGGGTGGTCTTCTGGATGGCCAGGATGCGGGCTCCAGGGGTTTGCCCCCGCGCGGAGACGTCTTCGGAAAACCCCGTGAGGCGGGCGAAGCGCCGCGCGACCTTGGGGTCCGCGACGAAGGTCCCCTTCCCGTGGCGGCGGTAGACGAGCCCCTCGCTGACCAACCCGGCGATGGCCTGCCGAACAGTCATCCGGGTCACGTGGAACTCGCGCCGCAGCTCGTCCTCCGAGGGAAGCTGGTCGCCCGGCTTGAGGCTCCCGGCGCGGATCTGCTGGGCGAGGACCTCCCGGATCTGCTGGTAGCGGGGCAGCTCGGGCCCCACGAGGAGGCCGGCCCTCCACCCCCGAGACGCACCGGGCTCGCCTGGACCAGGTCGCATAGTCGTCTAGACGTATATACGACATGCGCGCTCGTTTTCCTCCTCCGAAGAGGACGCGGGGAAGACGACGGACGGGGGAAAGGCAGGGATCGTCCCTGGTGGCCGCTCCGGGCTCCAGGTTCCCTCAGGCTATGCCTCTTGCGGCCGGACGCCCGGTCCTCGGACCGGTGGCCGTGGCCCGCGGAGGCCAGGGACACGCCCCGGGCGGGAGTGGGGCCCCGCAGGGGTACCCTACGGGCTCACGCCGACGAGGTACCCGAACCTCTTGACGAAGGCCTCGTCCGTCAGGCCGCCTGCCCGGGAGAGCGCGCTGAGAGTCGCGGGGTCCTCGAGGTCCCTGCGGGTCAGGCGGATCATGTAGGCGCGCAGGGTCCGGTAGGTGTCCGAGCTCACGTCCACGTACCGGACGCGGATCCGGCCCGTCGCGGGGTCGATCAACTCCCGGAAGGGAATGGGCACCAGCCGCCCGCCCTGGACCGTGACGATGGCCCCCGTCCCTCCCTCCAGGAGGAACCGCGTGGCCCAGTACCCCAGGCTCCGGCAGTACTGGATGTCGAAGCCGCCCGGGGGCGCGCAGCGCAGCTCGTAGCCGATCTCCTTGGCGACGATGCCCACGTCGATCCCCCGGGACCGCAGGCTCGCCGTCACCCGCTGCTTGAGGAGGCGCGACAGCTCCATCTCGGCGAGGCGGACGTTCCCGTAGCTGTCCCGCTCCACGGGGCCCAGGGTCTCGGGGTCGAGGCGCTCCAGGAGGCCCTCGGCCAGGACCGCCACCCCGTGGTCTCGCCCGAGGGCTCGCCGCTTGATGATGGCAGCTTCGAGGACGTCGGCCACGTGGGACAGGTCGAGAGGTCCCGGGGGAAACTCCTCGCCGATGACCGTAAGGGTCGCCCCCGCCGCCCCGCCGATCCCGAGGGCCAGGTGGCCCGCGTGGCGGCCCATGACCGTCACGAAAAACCACCGGCCCGTGGTGGCCGCGTCGTTCATGAGGTTGCGGACCAGGTCCTTCCCCACGTCGACCGCGGTGGTGAATCCGAAGGTGGGGATTTCGGGCGGGAGGGGGAGGTCGTTGTCGATGGTCTTGGGCACGTGGGCGACCGCCATCTCGTCGCCGCACACCTGGGCCAGCTGCGAGGCCCCGAAAGCGGTATCGTCCCCGCCGATGGTGAGGAGGTGGGTGACGCCCAGGCGTCGGAGGGCGTCGGCGACGGTGCGGAGGGTGTCAGCCGACCGGGCGGGGTTCGCCCGCGACGTGCGGAGGAGGGAGCCGCCCTCGAAGTGGATGCGTGAGACCCCCGCGATCTCCAGCTCCTCCACGTGGGCGGTGTCTCCCTCGATGAGCCATCGGAACCCGTCGTGGCACCCCAGGACCCGCAGGCCCGCGTTCCGGGCCTCGATGGTGGCCGCAGCGATGACCGCATTGATCCCGGGCGCGGGCCCGCCTCCCACGAGGATCGCCAGGGTCGCCACGGCTCAGCTCGCCACCCGTTCCAGGTCGGGCGTGTACTGCCCCCGCGTGGCGAGGCTGGCGCACCGGGCCCGGTGGAGGAACCGCCTCTGCGCCTCTCCGACACGGGCGGGGTCGCCCTTCCACGCGGCCAGGGCGGCGGCCTGCAGGGCCCGGGCGAAGGAGAAGCTCAGCGCCCAGGGGCGGGGCCCCGGCAGGCGGTTCATGGCGTCGAGGTGCGCCGTCGCGACGTCGTCCCGCTGCCCGCCCGACAGGAACACGATGCCCGGGACGGCTGCGGGCACCGTCCGCCGGAGGCACCGGACCGTGGCCTCGGCGACCTCCTGGACCCCGGCCTGGCGGGGACAGGACGCGCCCGAGACGACCATGTTTGGCTTGAGGAGGAGACCCTCGAGCCTCACCCCGTGCTCGAACAGCGCGTGGAAGACGGTGTGGAGGGTCGCTTCGGTCACCTCGAAGCAGCGCTCGATGGTGTGATCCCCGTCCATGAGCACCTCGGGCTCGACGATGGGGACGAGGCCCACCTCCTGGCAGAGGGCGGCGTAGCGGGCCAGGGCGTGCGCATTCGCCTCGAGGGCGAATCGGGTGGGCAGCCGGGTCCCCTCGATGGTGATGACCGCGCGCCACTTGGCGAAACGGGCCCCGAGGTCCCGGTACTCGGTGAGACGCTCGCGCAACCCGTCCAGTCCCTCGGTCACGTACTCCCCGGACGATCCGGCAAGCGGCTTGGCGCCCCGGTCGACCTTGATGCCCGGGATGATCCCCTGCTTCCGCAGGACGTCGACGAAGGGCGTCCCATCGTCGGCACGCTGGCGGAGAGTTTCGTCGAAGAGGATGACGCCGCTGAGAAATTCGCCGATCCCCGGCGTCGTGAACAGGAGCTGCCGGTACTGGCGCCGCGTCTCCTCGGTATTGGCCACGCCGGCCGACGCGAACCGGCGACCGATCGTCCCGTGGCTCTCGTCCGCGGCGAGGATTCCCTTCCCGGGCACCACCAGGGCCCGAGCTGTGCTCTCGAGGTCCTCCGCTGTCATCGGCACCGTCCTCCTTCGCCTCCCCCTCCCCGGGGGATCCCCCTTGTAACGATACCACACGGACCCGGGGCTCTGGACCCCTTTCCTCCGGGGCTGGCTTGCCGGGGTCGTCGAGATCCCGCAAGAGGTCACGGACGCCCCCATGGTCCACTCGGTAATTCCGAGACACTCCGCGACAGTCTTGATGGAGACACCACCCGGCTCGGCCGACAGCCTCGCACCCCCTCGGGGTCTCGCGGGTGCTCTGCTCGCCTGTAGGGGACGTCCCGTTGCCTCACACGTCGTGATTCGTGTCAGGCCGCCGGTCTTGCCCGCTCGAGACGAGCCGGTGCCGGCTGCCCGCTTCATCCGCGACCCGCCTTCCCGCGGGTCTGACGTCCCGTCTGCGGGCGTTTAACGTCCCCGATCCACTCCCGGCGACGGCGGCCACAAGGGCCGCCAGGTTGCACGTTGCGTTCTCGTCCCTGTCCAGACAAGGCGACGGGCATCGCACCGGAACACCCGCTGCCGCAGAGGCAGGTTTTCCTTCACCGCCTCGCAGCGGGAGCATGTCCTGCGGCGAGAGGAAGAACGTGTTCGCGGGCTCCACTTTCGACCCGTCCCGCACGGTCCTGTACGCGAGCTGACGGCGGAGCTCTGCCATCCCCGTGTCCATGATCGCCCGCGCAAGGTGCCGGGTCCGCACCATCCGCGCCACGTGCATTGTCTCGACGACGACGACCCCGATGCTCCGGGCACGCCCTGCCGTGAGCTTGTGCATGGCATCCCGGCGGATGCAGGAGATGCGGGCGTGCGGTCGGTTCACCCTCCTCCGCGTCTCCTCTCGGTGCTTGCTCCTCGGCTCCCGTCGCGCCCGCTCTCGGTTCGTACGGGCGAGTGGCGGAGCGCCTTCCTGAGTAGCCGTGCGTTCGGCACCGTCTCCCCTCTGGAAAGCACCGCCAGGTGCTGGACTCCGGGGCCCCCCACGACGGTGCCCGGAAGCCTCGGACGCCCCGGCTCCCGCTTCCCCTCGCAGGGAAGCTTACAAACCGCCCTTCCTTCCCGGGAGACCGTGGCCCGCAGGGTGCGCGGCCTTCCGCCTGGACCTTCTCGAGGAGTCATGTCGTCGGCTCGTGCGTCCGCACCCGCCCGATCCGGGGTAGCACGACCTGGCTCGTGTCGTCCACCTGGATCGCGCCGGTGGTGGCTCACACCGAGTCCGGACTCCGGCCTTTCTTCCGGGACCGGGGGTCCCAGCTACGTGGAATTGGATAAGGCAAAAATCCTATGAAAATGGAGCAAACGCTTCAAACGACCGTGACTTCCGCTTCATGTCACGTTGAAGCAAAACAATTATTATGACACAAGGAAAGATCGTAAACGGCTCTGGCATGAGGCTCTTCCGGGCACTGAAATGAGGGGGGAATTATCATGCGTCGGCCATTTTGTTCGTCTTTGAACTGGGGGATGGGGATCTTCCTTATAGCCCTCATCGCAGCAGGGGCGTCCCCCGGCATCGCGGCCCTCAAGGCCGCCTTCACCCTCGTCGCGGGGCAGACTCCGGCGAACGGCGGCCTCAACTTCAACGGGGCCGACAAGGGGCACCTGGTCGTCACGGTCCCGGTCGGGGCCCAGGTGGAGATCACCCTCGTCAACAAGGGGGACCTCCCCCACAGCATCCAGATCATCCCCTACACTAAGACGCTCCCCGGGAGCGCCGAGCCGCGCCCGGCCTTCCCCGGGGCGGAGACGCCCAACCCCCAGACCGGCATCACCAAAGGCCAGACGGCCGTGGCCCGGTTCACGGCCACCAAGCCCGGGAAGTACCTCCTCATCTGCGGGTTCCCCGGCCACGCCCTGCTGGGGATGTACGGGATCTTCGACGTGGTGCCGCAGGCGTCCGCGAAGCCACAGCTCGTCGTTTCGCGGTAACGTCGTCCCGCCCGGGGGGCCAACGTGAGGTGATTCGGCGGAGGGGAAACCGATGGAGCGACCCGTGGATCGCGATGAGCGCCGCGCGGGCGCGTGGATGGGAGGCCTGATCCTCCTCATCCTGCTGGCCTCGGTCGCGTCCTTCCTCGTCGCCACCCGGGCGTGGTGGCTCCAGCCGCTCGCCTCGGTCCAGGGCGTCGCCATCGACGAGATGTTCACCGCCATC
>Ga0209062_1001382_pt1 | contig 43946 bp, 31 predicted proteins | sample Coa_R2_2_FD_187158 | JGI IMG/M metagenome (GOLD analysis project Ga0209062, IMG submission 187158) | Surface soil microbial communities from Centralia Pennsylvania, which are recovering from an underground coalmine fire - Coalmine... | ecosystem: Environmental > Terrestrial > Soil > Unclassified...
TCAGGATGTTCGCTTCGCCGCAAGGATGCTTCGCAAGTCCTTGGGCTTTACGCTGGTCGTGCTCGCCGCGCTCGCTTTGGGCGTCGGCGCCACGACCATCATTTTTACCGTTGTCAAATCCGTTCTGCTCGATCGTCTGCCGTTTCCTGATCCCGATCGTCTCATTTCCATCCGCGAAATCCGGCCGGACGGCGTGCTGAATCCGTCCGTTCAGACGCAAAATTTTCTCGACTGGCGCGCGCGAAACCATTCTTTCGAAGCCATGGCGGCGGTTCAACAGATTCCAGCCAACGTCGTCCTTGCCGGAAATGCGGAGCAGGTCAACAGCCTTCTCGTTTCCTCCGATTTCTTTCCGCTGTTCGGCGTTCGCCCGCTCCTCGGACGCTGGATCACTTCCGCCGACGATAGCCGTGGCGCGGCGCTTCGCGTCGTCCTCAGCTTCGGCTACTGGCAGGCGCGCTTCGGAGGCGACCCCAACATCATCGGCCGTCCGATAAATATTTTCGGCAGCCCCGGCGAAGTGATCGGCGTGATGCCGGCGGACTTCGCGCTGCCCGACCTTCGCGTCGAGTTGTTCGCGCCCGCCCAGATCAATCCCGCCTCCGCGCCGCGCGACGGGCGCCATTTTCATATTTACGCGCGGCTCCGGCCGGGCGTCTCCACGGCCGCGGCGGATGCGGAGATTCATCGTCTCGCCGCGCAAACCACGTCCGAGCGCCCGGAGATGAACGCGCGCTGGAGCGCGACCGCGATTCCCCTTCTCGCCGACGCCGTGCGCGACGTGCGCACCGCGCTTTGGGTGCTGCTCGCGGCCGTGTTTTTCCTGCTGATCCTGTGCTGCGTCAATGTCGCGAACCTCTATCTCATGCGGACCTACCAACGCGCGCGCGAGCTCGTTTTGCGCCATGCCCTCGGCGCCGGACGCGGCCGTCTGATCCAGCAGCTTGTCGCCGAAAGTCTTCTGCTGGCGCTGCTCGGCGGCGCGCTCGGAATCCTGCTGGCCTACGCCGGCCTGCATACATTGCTCGCCATGCTGCCGCTGAATTTTCCTTTGCCCCGCCTTGCGCAAATCCACGTGGATGGGACGGTGCTGCTGGCTTGCCTCGCCATTTCCCTCGCGGCCGGACTCATTTTCGGATTGGCGCCCGCCCTCGCCGCCGATTTCAGCAATCCCGCCAACACCCTGCGAAAAGCCGGCCGCGCCGTCACTGGAAGCCGTAATCTCCTGGGCAACGCGCTGGTCGTCGCCGAAGTCGCGCTGGCCTTGGTTCTGGTCTGCGGAGCCGGACTGATGGCCCGCAGTTTCATCGAACTGAATCGCACCAATCCGGGATTTCGTCCGGAGCACGTCGTTACTTTGCGAATGCTGCTGGTCCCCGCCAAGTACGGCCGCGATCCGTACACGGGAGCCGCCGCGGTCGAGCGCATGCTCGAATCGATTCGGGAACTGCCGCGGGTGATCGCGGCCTCCTCGATTCATCTCGCGCCGATGGGCGGCGTCGGATCCGCGTCCGGCATCGCGCGCGCGGATCGCCCCACGAACGCGCCCGGATTCGGCCATGGCGCCGGATATTCCGTAATCTCGGAAGGCTATTTTCATACCATGGGGATTCCGGTGCTCGCGGGCCGCGAATTCGACCAGCGCGATCGCCGGGACGCGCCGCCGGTGGCCGTCATCAATCAGTCCGCCGCGCGCATGCTTTATCCCGGGGAGGACCCGATTGGAAAAGAGTTGGCCCTTGACTGGTCCGGCCCGCCGCGCGCCCGCATCGTCGGAATCGTTGCGGACTCGCACTTTGACGGAGTCGCCTCCCGGCCCGGCCCGTTCGTCTATTTGCCCAACGCGCAATATCCGACCCTGCTTTGCACGCTGGTGGTGCGCACCGCCGGCGATCCTGCGGGAATGCTCGCCGCGATTCGCGATGCCGTGCGCGGCGTCGATCCGGACCAGGGCATCCTCGAAACCAGCACGATGGAGCAGCGCATGGCCGGCTCCGTCGCGCGGCCGAGACTTCAGACCATCCTGCTCGGTTCCTTCGGTTTCCTGGCTCTCGTCCTCGCCTGCATCGGGATTTATGGCGTGCTCGCCTATGCGGTCTCCCAGCGCATGCGCGAAATGGGCGTGCGCCTGGCGATCGGCGCCTCCCCGGCCAGGATTCTCCGCGAAGTGCTCGGCGGCGGCCTGCGATTGACGGCCATCGGGCTGCTGCTCGGCTTGGCCGCCTCGGCCGGGCTCACGCGTTATCTGGAAGCGCTGCTCTACCAGGTTCGCCCCACCGACCCGATCGTTTTCGCCTCCGCCATGGGCGCGATTCTGCTCGTCGCGCTGCTCGCCTGCTATCTCCCGGCGCGCCGCGCCGCATCCGTGGACCCGATCGTCGTCCTGCGCGAAGAGTAATTTTTCGCCAAAACGTGAACCGCCGGGCCGCGTTCGCCACGCGCCAGGCGGCAACCATATATAATGGCCGTCGATAAAGGAGCCTTGGTCTCTCTATGTCGGATCGCACTTCCCGCAGATTTTTCATCGGCGCCGCCACTGCCGCCGCCGCAGCGCGCGTCTGGGGCGCAAACGATCGAATCAACGTCGCCATCGTGGGACTCGGCGGACGCGGTTCCAGCCATCTTAACCTCTATTCCAAGCTGCCCGAAGCGCGCATCGCCGGCATCTGCGATATCGATCAGGCCGCGCGCGAGCGAGCCCAGGCCACTCTGGTTCGAAACACCGGCGAATCCGCCAAGCTGTTCGAGGACATGCGCGACGCTTTCGCCGATTCCGGCATCGACGCGGTCTCCATCGCCACCCCGAATCATTGGCACGCTCTGGCGGCGATCTGGGCGATGAAGGCCGGCAAGGATGTCTACGGCGAAAAGCCGGCCTGCTACAACATCTACGAAGGACAGCGCATGCTCCAGGTGGCGCGGGAAACCAAGCGGATGCTTCAAATCGGCTCGCAGCATCGCAGCACGCCGTTCAAAATGCGCGCGATGGAAGCGCTGCAAGGCGGCGTTATCGGCAATATTTATCTCTCAAAAGGGCTTTGTTATAAGCGCCGCGCCTCCATCGGCCACAAGGAGGATTCTCCGACTCCGGCAGGCGTCAACTGGGATCTGTTCCTGGGACCCGCGCCGATGCGCCCCTTCAATGAGCTCCGCTTCAAATACAACTGGCACTGGTTCTGGGACACCGGCAATGGCGATATCGGCAATCAGGGCGTTCATCAGATCGGCATCGCGCGCTGGGGATTGAGCGATCCCGCCTGGCCCAAATCCGCCTACGCCGAAGGCGGCAAGTTCGCCTATATCGACGATCAGGAGACGCCGAACACGCTTCTGGCGACCTACGATTACGGCGGGCGGCAGCTCGTCTTTGAAGTCCGCGGCTTACTGACCGGAGGCGAAGGCGTTCCGGTGAAGCGCTCCACCGCCGCCCCAGCCGCCGGCGCCGTCGCGCCTCCTCAAGGACCCGCGCCCGTTTCCACCGCTCCCAAGAACGCCAAGCCGCTCGATATCATGATCGGCAACCTGTTCTACGGCACCGAAGGTTGGGCCGCGATGAACGATGAAGGATTTCAGGTGTTCAAGGGCGAAACCAACGAGCTCGTCATGGAAGAACACAACGGTAAGGACGCCACCAGCCTGCACATGCAAAACTGGCTCGCCGCCTGCCGCTCGCGAAATTACAAAGACCTTCACGACGAGATCGAAAATGCCGCGCTTAGCGCCGGCTTGTGCCACCTCGCCAACATCAGCTACCGCACCGGACGGAAACTGACCATCGCCGATGGACCGAAATTCGTCAACGACGACGACGCCAACAGGCTGATCACGCGCGATTATCGCCAGCCTTACGTCGTTTGAGGTTTACGACCCGCTGACCGACGCCACGATTCGTTGAATCATTCCGTCGACGGCCTTGCCCGGCTCGTGCCAATGCCACACCAGCACGATGTCGTGCTCGGGATCGATCCATACCAGATTTCCGCCGTTTCCAACGGCGGCAAAGCTGGACGCCGGCCCGCTCGGCCATTGTTTTTGCCTGGTATTCAGCCACCACAGATAGCCGTAGTCGGGACCGTGCGCCGATGGCGTGGTCGCTTCCTTGAGCCACTCCGCCGAAACGATCTGCTTGCCGTCCCACTGCCCGCGATTCAGAATTAACAGCCCAAATCGCGCCAGATCCTCGGAATTGATCCACAACCCGCCGCCCCACCGCGTTCCTCCGCTGACCGACTCGACCGGTTTCCCGTGAATCTCCACCGTCGATTTCGCGCCGTAGCCGTGCCAGGTCCACTCATCGGAGGCGCCGATTCTGTCCATCACGTTGGCCTTCAGCACCGACGGCAAACTCGCGCCGAAGACACGCGCCAGCGACAGCGCCAGCCGGTTGATGCGAACGTCGTTGTACTCGTAATAAGTTCCCGGCTCGTGAATCTCGCGCGGCGGCCGCCGGCCGTTGCCGAATTCTTCTTCGCCCACGAAATCCGCGTTCTTGCCGAACAGTTCGCCCTGCCATTCGCTTTCCTGCTGGAGATGATTCTTCCAGGTGATCCTGGCATTGTGCGGCGAATCGTAGCCGCCGTCGTGAACATACTCGGCTACGCGATCGTCCACGCTGTGAATCAATCCCTTGGAGAAGGCAAACGACGCCGTGGTGGAGAGAAAACTTTTCGCAACGCTGTACACCGGATCGTTTGCTTTGGTATCTCCAAACTGGGCGACGATGTAGCCGTGCCGCAAAATAATTCCATTCGTCTGTGCGCGGCTTGATGGAAGCGGGCCCAGCACCCTGCCGAAGGTGCGAACCTGATCCTTCTCAAAATCCCATTTTGAGCCGTGCGCCTCCGCCCAGGCGACCGCCTCTTTCACCTTCGCCGCATCCATTCCTACCTGCTCCGGCGAGCGGTGCTGCCAGCTCCCCTTGGGAGGAAAATAGCTGCTCTGCCCGGCCAGCGAGGGGACAATCGCGGCGGCGATCAGCCACCGCGCAACCCCGAATCGCGTCCAATTTGCCTGCGCCATGTCTGAACAGTGTCTCATATTTTCTTCAATATACACAGTGGGATACAAAGATCGGCCGGACCCCGGCCCGCTCACCTTCCTTTACAACGAAAACTTACTTTAAGTTAGCGCGAAACTAAACCGATAATATGAAAGAAGTCATTCATGCGAGTTCTGATCGCCGACGACAGCATCGTTTCCCGGCACCTGCTGGACGCGACTTTGCGTAAGTGGGGCTATGAAGTTGTCGTTGCCTGCGATGGCATTGAAGCCTGGAACGTGCTCCAGTTGCCCGACGCTCCCAAGCTGGTGATCCTCGATTGGGTGATGCCGGGGCTCACCGGCCTGGAGCTTTGCCGCCGCATCCGCGAGCACGCCAAGGAAAAAGATGCCTACACGTATATCCTGCTTCTCACCTCCAAGAGCCTGAAAGAGGACCTGATCGAAGGCATGGAGTCCGGCGCCGACGATTACGTCACAAAGCCTTTCGACCAGCATGAGCTGAAAACCAGACTGCGCGCCGGCACTCGCATCATCGACCTGCAGCAGCAGCTTGTCACGGCGCGCGAAGAGCTGCGCGAGCAGGCCACGCGTGATTTTCTCACTCGTATCTGGAATCGATCCTCAATCCTGGACATTCTCCAGCGGGAGCTCGTCCGCGGCAGCCGGGAGCATCGCCCGGTTGGCGTGATCCTCGCCGATCTCGATCACTTTAAATCGGTCAACGATACCTACGGCCACTTCGCCGGCGACGCCGTGCTGCTCGAGTTCACGCACCGGGTGCAAGGCTCCATGCGCCAATACGACTCCATCGGCCGTTACGGCGGCGAGGAATTCTTAATCGTGTTGCCCGGCTGCGATGAGGAAGCCACCGCCGCCCAGGGCGAGCGGATGCGCGCCGCGCTGGCCGCCGAGCCGATGTCCATCAACGACGATCATCGCGTCATCACCTGCAGCTTCGGCGCAACCTGCTCGCGTCCCGGCCTGGACATCGATTCAGAAGCGCTGATCCGCGTCGCCGACGACGCTCTTTACGCGGCCAAGCGCCAGGGCAGAAACTGCGTCGTGTTTCAACCCGCCGTTTCAGAACCCGAAAACGTAATCTCTTAGGCACGACCGGCGCTGGGCCGTGGGCGCGACTTCGGCGCCTTCCGAGTCAAAAGTGGCGACGCGATCATAATCCCCAGTGTGGCGATAGCAGTGGCGGCCGCCGCGCTCGCTTCCATTCCCGGGGCCCACTCCAACTCGATATGACAGGGGCCGGAACACTCCGGTTCGATTACGATGAATCCCAGGCCGTCGGCGCGCGTCTGAACGCGATGAGTCCCGTTCCAGGCGCGCCACCAGGGATGATAATTGATAGCGAGCTCGATTATTTGGTCATTCGCCACTGTCCCGGTTATGCTGGCGCGGTCCGGACCATGCCAGGCGACGCTTAGCGTCGGAAGGAGCGGGTCATCAAGTGCAGTAACGAACCTGTTGAGGTCCGAGACATCCAGACCGTTTACCGGGGCTCGCGATACGAGATCTGACTGGCGAACCACTCGCGCCAAGCCGATCGGGCGATGGGGAACGGCGTATATCGCGTCTTCTCCTGAATGCCAAAGCTGTGAAAATCCGCCCTTGAATCTATATGGAAATTTGAACGCCTTATAGAACTCCCTGCTAGTCGGTCCGCCCAGCTCGATAGCGTGAACGGCATACGCCTTGAGCCACAGCGTACTCAGTCGGGCGGTCTGCTCGTCATTCAGATATCCTGCCGATACTATATACGCGGCAATTCGGTTTTCGGGGTTTATGATAGATTGCTCACAGCAGCCCGCAAGCTGAGGATTGCTCGTGAAAACGTTCATCCAAAAGCTCACGGTTCCGGGAACGGCCACCCGTTCATTCGGCATGTTATCGGCAAACCACCTCGCGGACTCATATTCCACTGCCGTACGGATTGAGGCCGCCCGGATGTGAGCACGAGCGAACGATCTGTAATTTACAAACTGCCAGATGATAAAGAGAGGGAATGCGATTGCGATAAATTTGGCGGCGGCTGTCCAACGCCGGACGCATCTGGCGAGGAGGGCGGTCAAGGTTAGCACGAACCCGATCTCGAACGCTAGGTGAAACCGAACCGGCTGCGGCAGGATCCGGACGCCAAACCAGGTTGCGCATCCCACGAGACCGCCGAGCAGTATTGAGAGCGTCGCGGAAAAACGGAGAGCAAAACTGCCTCCGCACTTTCGGATCAGGAAGCGGAGCGCAAGCGCCGCCGTCAATAATATCACTGCGGCGACCCAACGGGCATTGCCGATTGTCGGAGCGTCCGCCATCGCGTTAGTGTTGAGGAGGGTGGCGCGGACAGTTGTCGGTAGTGCAAATGGGGCGGCGAGCCCAATGCTTATAATGCCAGCCTTGCCAACGGACAAAAGGGCCCTCGGGATGTCCTCAAGATCGTACGAAATAATATATGAGGCGCACGCCATAGCCAAAGCGACCGTAGACGGCCAACTTGTGGCGACGACCGCAGCCATCCCTACCGCGGCCATCAGGTAAGAGCGGGACGTGCGCCGAACGCACGCGATGTGGAGCAGCCCAACAGACAACATGAGAAGGCTAAGTCCCGTCACATTCGGACCTTCTCCGTAGACGACAAGCGCCTGGAGTCTCCGCGGATTCCAAAACCCGCCTGCATCCGTGCGGATTGTGTTAAAAAATAGGAGGCTCGGCGAAAAAAGTGAGTAAAATAGCGCGCCGTACAGCGCTGCGGCGCGGCTCTGAATGAGTACGAGCGCCATCATGTAAAACGTCACCGCGCCCAAGCTGTAAGTGGTCGCAATGAGTGTATGATATGCAGTCGCTGGACTGATGTGGGCAGCGGCTGCGACCGCGGCAACAGCGTACGGCAGTCCAGGCTGATAGGTCATAGATAGCGGCATACCACCGTACCAAAGCGGAAACCAACCGAAAAGGTTCCAATGATCCTTGATGTAGCTCGAGAGAGAGATGAACGCCCCCTCAATTGACGAGAAGCGGTCGAGGTATTCAAGCCGAAGCAATCGATGGCAGATTATCAGGTTCACAACGAGGAGCGCTGACGCGTCAGCGACCCCTAACAATCCGCGGCTTTTAAACCAAGCTCTCGTTGATGCGTTCTTGGCGGGTGGGAGCATGACCGAGACTAGGAATCCAGTTTGCCATTACTCAAGACACGATGGCAAGCCAAATACGCTAATGCCCTAGCGCCGGCTTTCAGGCGAGCGAGTGCGCATCCATTCGGCCGCACCCGCTCTTAATTCCTGTTTGGGTGACCTATTTTCCAGCTTTTATCGTGTAAACCGTCAAATGAATATCGGTCGTGTCGATGCTCGTAATCGTTGGCGTATACTGAAGCGTCGCGGTGTAGAAACCGCTTGATTCACTTTCAATCGTGGAGCAAAAACCGCTGTCCGCACCCGTAACATTCGTGTTGTCGTCCACATCGTATGTGTAGCTGAACTTGGAATTAAACCCCGTGTCGAGGATCTGGACAACGAATTGGCAGCCGTTTGAACCGCCCGACTGCGGGTAAATTATGAACCAGTACTCCGTACCGTACCAGGTTCCGCTTATCACTTCCGTATTTGAGACCTGGTTTGGCGTATTCATATGGGTTCCCCAGTAGGCCTCCAGCCGTGCCGCTGGTCGCATCGAAGCTAAAGCCGTACTCGCGCCCATCCCCGTAGCACTGGTTCTCGTGAAAGAAAATGGCCTCAACGAGCGATGCGCCGCTCCCGACTGTCCCAGTGCTTCCGTACCCGAAAATGCCGTCCATTTCCAGTCCCTTGTAAGTCCCAGATTGTGGTCCGGGATTGCTGCGGATAAACTCTGAGGGCCAGCGGTATGGTGAACCAGAGCATGTGGTATCATATCCGCCGCTGCTTGACGGATTGCCGTACCCGTCTAGTGGCGCGCTGTATGGCGAATACGTTGTCGCGGCCTGATCCGCGTAGTGCGTAATGCCGCTGTTGAAGCGATAATAATCACCGCTCGCCTCGGTTGATGATCCTGCAGTCCAAAGGATCGAGGTCCAAACGGGTTGCGCGTTAGCTGCTGATGCAAGCAACGCGGACAGAAATACGAAGTGAGCTTTCTTCATTAGCGTAATTATCATTCTTTTTTGCCGAAGCGCGTTCGCAATACCCGATGATATTATCACGATTAATCATGAATATCAACGAATTACGCATCCGTAACGGTTACACCCGCGAGCGTCCGCCGTGGACGTTTTCCTGAACGCCTGAACAATCAATCCGGGCCGCATCGAAAAAGATGCGGCCTTTTTTCTTTGCCACTGTCGAAAACGGAGAAATCGAACGTCGTGGAAGTGAGGAGACAGATTATGGGCATTGTTGCACAAATCAGCTCGAATGAAAGGCTCACTTCCGAGGAAATCCTGCACGCTCGGAAGTACCTGGAGCAGACGCGAAGCGGCATGATCGGCGCGACCGCCGGTCTTTCCGAAGCGCAATGGCGGTTCAAGCCATCGGGTGGAGGTTGGTCGATCGCGGAAATTCTGGATGTCATTATCATGCAGGAACGCGTGAGCGGACCTCTCTAAGTAACCGGGTCTAAGTAACTGGAGCCAGAACGCGCCTTCGCCTCCACTCGATCAGGCGAGCCGCCATCAGCGCCGCCCAGATCGCTCCATACAGCAGCGGCAGGCGAATGTCCGATTTCACCAGCCAGTAGTAATGGATCACCCCGCACAGCGCGATCGCGTAGATCAGGCGGTGCAGCTTTTGCCATCGCCGGTAGCCGAGCCGCCGAACCCATCCGTTGGTCGAGGTGACGGCGAGCGGCGCGAGCATCAGCAGCGCGGCCATTCCGATGGTGATGAACGGCCGCTTCAGAATATCCTTGCCCATTTCCTGAAAGTCGAAAAACTTATCGATGCAGAACCAGGTCGTAAAGTGCAGCATCGCGTAGAAAAACGCGAACAGCCCGAACATGCGGCGGAACCGGACCAGCTGCGGCTGCCGCAACAACAGCCGCAGCGGCGTCACCGATAACGTGATCATCAGAAAACGGATCGTCCAGTCGCCGGTGGTATGGGTGATAAACTCCACCGGATTCGCGGTAAGGTCCTGGTTGTAGGCGCGCCAGAGAAGCTCGGCCAGCGGAACCAGGCACAGCGCGAATACCACCGCCTTGGTCCAGGGGCTTAAAAGGATTTTTTTAACCACGCAATTAACCGCGGGGCGGACGTGGAGTTGCGCCTAATGATACTTCCGAAGATCCATTCCCGCGTACATGCCGGCGACCTGATCGCCGTAGCCGTTGAACTTGATCGTGTCGCGCGGGAACAGTTCCGGCAGCCGGCGCTCTTTTTTCTGGCTCCATCGAGGATGATCCACCTCGGGATTCACGTTCGAATAAAAGCCGTACTCATTCGCCGCCGCCAGATTCCACGTCGTCGGCGGCTCTTTCTCCACCAGCTTGATCTTCACGATCGATTTAATGCTCTTGTATCCGTACTTCCAGGGAACCGCCAGCCGCACCTGCGCGCCCATCTGATCCGGCAGCATCTCGCCATAAACTCCGAAGGCGAGCAGCGTCAGCGGATGCATCGCCTCGTCCATCCGCAGACCCTCGACATACGGAAATTCGATCCCCGCCGAAAACGAGCTCAGCTCGAACTTCGAATTGTAATAGCTCTGAAACGCCACGTACTTGGCCTTCGAGGTCGGCTCCACTTGTTTAAGCAGCGCGCTCAGCGAATAGCCGATCCAGGGAAAAACCATCGACCATCGCTCCACGCAGCGGTGCCGGTAAATACGCTCTTCCATGGGTGCGATCTTGCGCAGCGCGTCCAGATCGATGGTCCGCGGCTTGGCGACCTCGCCTTCAATGCGAATCGTCCACTCCGGAATGCTGACCAGCTTACCCGGCGCGTTCCTGCCGGGATCTTCCTTGCCCGTTCCGAATTCGTAGTAGTTGTTGTAGTGCAGCGCCAGATCCTTCGGCGTGATCTTTTCCGTCGTGCTAAAGGGACTCTTCACTGCCGCCGCCAGCGGCGTATTGCCGCGAACCAGAGGCGCGGCCAGCGCCGCCGATCCGGCCGCCAGAAATTTTCTGCGGTTGAGATAAACCTGCTTCGGCGTTACATCCGAATAGCGAAGATCGGTCGACTTACGGATGATCATGGCTCTAATTCATCCTACCTCTTTAAGACGGCTCGCAGCGCGCTCCGTTATCAACGCGCGGCCGCAAGCCGCGGCGAATCTGTTGAAATTCAATGGCGGCGCTCTTCGTGCCGATGCTCCTCCAGCCGATGCCCCTCCACACGCCGCGCCGGCTCATACCGAGGGACCGAATAGGGATGCACGTAGGTCGTACGATTCACGTAAGTCCGCGTCCAGGGATGATTATTGACGATCACTTCATGATCAACCCAGCCAAACCGCACGCCGCCCCAGCCCCATGGAGCGAACGCGCCGCCGATCGTCACGCCCGCGCCGAACGTAATCGCGCCGCCGAGGAAAAATCCCGGCCGCGGCGCCACGAACACCACCCCCGGATTATAGACCGGCACGTAATACACGCCCACCGGATTAATCACAATCGACGGCCCGGACACCACCACGCTAAAATGCGGATTCGATCGCAGATATCCGTATTCATACGCGCGGTGGCGCATGCGCTGTACCGCGTCCATTACCGCCTCGCGCTGCGCCAGAAACTGATCGCCCAACTCACGCGTCCATCCCGGATCGATCGCCATCATGTGCAACACTTCGGGAAACGGCAGCAGCGCCTGCACGCTCGGATCCCACGGCAAATGATCTTCGCTGATCGCCCGAGCCAGTTCCTCGCCGTGCAGGTATCGATGTTGGTTCGCCCACATGTCGGCATCCGGAATCTGATCGGAATACGTAGCCGCCGCCAGTACTTGCGCCAGCAAGGGATCGGGATACAGTGCGATGCGGGAAACCAGCTCATCGAGCTGCCTCGGTCCCAACAGCGGAGGCTGCGCCAAAACGAGAACAGGAACGCCGAGCATGAAAATGGCTTTGGTGATGTTACACATGGTTACAATCGTGCCACAACTCAGCCCACATTCGCGCGGGGCGCGGCGCCGGCGGTAAACTCCGCAACCATCCGGATTGCTTCGTCGATCACCTCGGGATCGCCGCCGAAGCCGCGCAGCCAGACGATCCCTTTCTCCCGGCGAAACCAGGTCCATTGCCGTTTGGCATATCGCCGGGTTTCAAGCGCCGTTAAAGCCACTGCTTCCTCAAGCGAAAGCGAACCGCGCAAATACGCCAGTGCCTGCTTGTAGCCGAGAGATTCAAACGGTTTTTCATCCCCGTTTGCGCCGGATTGAATTAAATGCTTCACTTCTTCGATCAAACCGGAACGAAACATTTCATGGGCTCGCGCATCCAAAAATTTGTATAGCGCCGCGCGGTCGGGATCGAGACCGAGAAGCAGCGTGCGAAATCCAGACAAACGATCGGCGGTATCGGAGGGCGGCGCGGGATGGCTCGTCAACAGGCGAATTTCAAGAGCGCGAATCAGCTTCGGCCGGTCGTGCGGGTGAATGCGCTTGGCCGCCGCCGGATCGAGACGCGACAAAATCCGATGCAGCGCCCCGGGGCGCGAATTTTCGCGCGACGCCAACCGCGGGCGCAAGCTTTCATCGCGCGGCGGAAGCTCGGGCAGCCCGCGCAGCAGCGCGCGCAAATAAAACCCGGTGCCCCCGGCCACGATCGGCAGATGGCCGCGCGCCGAAACTTCTTCGATCACGCGCCGGGCGTCGCGGGCATAATCGCCAGCCGAGTAAACGCCTCCCCGCACCGCTTTCTTGTCGAAGAGGTCGATTACGTCGATCAGGTGGTGCGGGATTCCGCGGCGCTGCTCCCGGGGAACTTTGGCGGTGCCGATGTCGAAGCCGCGATAGAGTTGCATCGAATCGCAATGGATCACTTCCCCTGCGAATTCTTCGGCAAGGCGAAGCGCCAGCGCGCTTTTTCCGGAGCCGGTGGGCCCGGCGATCACAATAATCGGCGGCATTGCGCGAGTCGAGTCTATATACTAAAGTTAACGTGGGATTCAGGACGAAGAGGACGGAATGTATAAAGCAGCATTAGCGATTTTCCTGATCGGAGCGAGCGCCGTTGCGCAGGACACGCAGGCCAAGAAGATCGATCACGCTTCGGCATATTATCATTACGCGCTGGCCCACATGTACGCGGAGATGGCCGAAATGCCCGGCAACCGCGCCGAGAACCTCAACAAGGCCATCGAGAATTACAAAGCTGCCATTCAGGCCGATCCCACTTCGCCCATGCTCACCGAGGAGCTGTCCGACGTTTATTTTCAGTTCGGACGGGCGCGCGAGGCCCAGGACGACGCCGAAGCCGCGCTGCGCAAGGATCCCAACGATGTTCCCGCGCACCGTCTGCTGGCGCGCGTGTACATGCGCCAGATCGGTGACCCGCAGCAGCAGCGTATCGATGAAAACATGCTGCAAAAGGCCATCGCCGAATATCAGAAGATCGCGCAGTTGGCCCCCAACGACGCCGATTCGCTGGTGATGCTCGGCCGCCTGGAAAAGATCGCCCAGAACACCGGCGAGGCCGAAAAGGCTTACAAGCGCGCGCTCGCCGCCGATCCCGATAACGACGAGGCTCAGGCCGGCCTCGCTATGGTCTATCTCGATGAGGGCAATAACGAGGAAGCCAGCGCGATTCTCAAAAAGCTCGCCGACAAGAATCCCAGCCAGCGCAGCCTGCGCCAGCTTGCCAGCGCCTATGAGCAGATGAAGGAGTATTCGCTGGCCGCGGAAACCCTCAACCGGGCGCTGGCCCAGAACCCGCAGGACGCCTCCGATTTGCAGCGCGCCGTCGCCCAGGATCTGGTGCTTGCCAAGCGCTACGACGACGCGCTCAAGATTTATCAACAGCTTGTCGCGCAGGAGCCCGGCGACGCCGACTCCTACGTCCGGATGTCGGAAATTTATCGCGAAAAGAAAGATTTCGCCAAGGCCCGCGAGATGGCCGCCAAGGCCAGCACCATCGATTCCGGCAACCTGGAGATCCGCTACAACGAAGTCCTCAATCTGGAAGCGGAAGGTAAAATGCCCGAAGCGATTCAGGCCATCAAGGATATTCTCACCAGCACGCAAAAGCGCTCCTACAATCAGCAGGAGAAAGGGATCCGCATCCGGCTGTTGGAGGAGTTGGGGCAGAAGTCGCGCGAGGCCGGCCAAATCGATCAGGCGGTCGATGCCTTTCGCCAGATGCAGGATCTGGATCAGGATTTAGCCCCGCGCGTCGAGCCCGAAATCATCCAGACCTATACCGCCGGCAAGGAATACAACAAGGCCGAGCAGGAAGCGCAGGACGCGGCCAAGAAATGGCCCAACGATCGCGGCGTCAATATTTCGCTCGCGTTTGCCGAAGCCGATCTGGGCAAGACCGATGCGGCGGCGGCGATCGTCAGAAAGCAGCTTGATCAGAAACAGGACGCGCAGACGTATCTGAACCTGGCGCAGGTCTACGATAAGGGCCGCAAGTTCAACGAGGAAGCCAAAGCCATCGATCAAGCCGAGAAGATCGCGCAGACCAAGGACGAAAAGGTGCTGGTCTTCTTCCAGCGCGGCGCGATGTTTGAAAAACAGAACAAAGTCGACGCCGCCGAAGCGGCTTTCCGCAAGGTGCTGGAGATCGATCCGGAGAACGCGGAGGCGTTGAATTATCTCGGCTACATGCTGGCCGATCGCGGCCTGAAGCTGAACGACGCGCTGGGCTACATCAAGAAAGCGAACGAGCAGGTTCCCAACAACGGCGCGTTCCTCGACAGCCTCGGCTGGATTTATTTCAAGCTCGGCCGGCTCCCGGAAGCGGAGGAGAATCTGCGAAAAGCCGTGGAGCTTGATCCGCGCGATGCCACGGTGCACGATCATCTGGGTGACGTGCTCTTGAAGGAATCCAAGCTTCGCGAGGCGGTGGGGCAGTGGGAGATTTCTTACAAAGAATGGAATCTCAGCTCGCCCGCCGATCTGGATGCGAAACAGATGGCCAAGGTGAAGGACAAGCTCGACAACGCCAAACTCCGGCTGGCCAAGGAAGGCTCATCGCCCAAGCAGAATCAGTAATTCGCGTTCATTGCGCGGCAGCCGTGGAAATTCTAAAGCCGCTCAGGATGGCTGTACCGCGCCCGCTTTGGCGCGATGCTCTTTGTACGCCGCGCGCACCGCGCGCAGTTGCGTGGCGTGATTTTCGGCGTGCTCCGCCATTAGTCTTACCAACTCCCGCAAGCTCATCCGGCCGCGAACCGAATGCGTGCCCGCGCGCTCAAACTCTGCTTCGGCCAGATCCTTGATCAGTTCGTAATTGGCAGCCCGAAGGATGCGAAACATTTCCAGCACGCTCGAAATCTTCCGCTTGTGGTAATCGAGCCGCTCCGCCCAGGCGTTCTGATCCCAGGCGATCATCGTCGGATTGTCCTCGGCGATAATCTGGCGCAGCCGCATCCCGCCCACCGCTTCCGCATCGGCGACATGGCTCACAATCTGGCGCACGCTCCACTTTCCTTCGGGCCTGAAATCGAGCTCCGGCCCGGCGGCTCCTGTGGTGGCCACCGCCAGCAGCTCCGCCCCGCGGCGGAATCGTTCGAGAATTCCTTGAAGTTCGCTCATCAATAATAATCCGCGCAGCTCAGGTAATAGCCGCACTGCTCGCACCACAGCTTGCACTTGCGCCCGGCAAGGCGCCGGCTGCAAAGCGGACAATAGAGCATCGGCTCGTTTTCATCCTTCCGCGGCGCTTTCCTCTCGCGGCAATTCGTCGGAGCATCCACGCGAAACCATTATAATGAGGGCGGACGCAAAAAGAACATCATGCCCAAGAAGTTTGTTGTTTTCCTCGCGGCGGCCGCGCTTTTAGCCGCGCAGAAGCGTGACGACCACCCGATGCGGCAGGCCGTCCGCGGCACTCATGGAGCCGTCGCGGCCGGAAGCGAATATGCCACCGAGGCGGGAATGCGAATCTATTATCACGGCGGCAATGCGGTCGATGCCGGCGTTGCTGCGATGTTCGCCGCGTCAGTCACCGAGTTTTCGCACTTCGGCATGGGCGGCGAAGCGCCCATCTTGATCCGCGCCAAAACCGGCAAGGTTTACGCCATCGCCGGCGTGGGCACGATGCCCAAAATGGCCACCGCGGAAATGTTCCGCTCCCGCCCGCTCAAAATCGGCGAGCTGTTTGAAACCGAGCCCGGCGGCCTCAAAGGAATCATCCCCGTCGCCGGAATCATGCCCGTGCTCGTTCCCGGCATGGTCGACGCGGGCCTGCTCGCGCTGCGCGAGTTCGGAACCAAATCGTTTAATGAAATCGCCGCGCCTGCCATCGAGCTCGCCGACGGCTTTGCCATAGATGAGATGCGCGCGCAGAGCATCGCCTACAGCCGCCAGTTTTTCGAGTTGTGGCCGACATCCAAGGCCCACTTCATGCCCAACGGGCAGGCGCCGCGCGTCGGCGAGATTTTCCGCCAGCCCGATCTGGCCCGCACCCTGCGCGGAATGGCGGAAGCCGAAAAGAAAGCGCTCGCCGAGGGAAAGCACCGCCAGGCCGCCATCGACGCGGTGCGCGATTATTTTTATCGCGGCGAAATCGCGCGTAAAATCGACGCCTTCATGAAAGCCAACGGCGGGCTGCTCCGCTATGAGGACATGGCCGCATTCAAGCTCGAGGTGGAGGAGCCCGTTTCGACGACCTTTCACGGCTATCGCGTCTATAAGCCCGGCTTCTGGAGCCAGGGTCCGGCGATGATCGAAACTCTCAACATCATGGAGGGATACGATTCGCGGCCGCCGCTCAACTCGGCCGAATACATTCATCGACTGGTGGAAGCGCTGAAGCTCGCCTACGCCGACCGCGATACTTATTACGGCGATCCCAAATTCAACAAAATTCCCGCCGACGTTCTGCTCTCAAAAGAGTACGGCAACGAGCGCCGCAAGCAGATCACCGGGCGCGCCTCGCAGGATTTCCTGCCCGGCAAAATCGACGGCAAGATCGGCAAGCATCCCTCGGAGACCGCGGCGACGCACTTCAAAATCGACGATGCTCTCATGGCGCACGATACAACCTGCGTTGACACCATCGATCGTGACGGCATCGCGTTTTCCGCAACGCCCTCCGGCGCCTGGCTGCCGAGCGTCATCGCCGGCGACACTGGCATTCCGCTCACCGAACGCGCGCAGAGCTTCGTTCTGATTCCCGGCCATCCCAACGAGCTCGCCGGAGGCAAGCGGCCGCGCGTGACGCTGAGTCCTACATTGGTGACTTACGCCGATGGCCGTCCGTATCTGGCGCTATCCACGCCGGGCGGCGACAATCAGGATCAGGCGCTGATCCAGATCATGTTCGACATCATGGAATACAACATGAACGCGCAGAACGCGACCGAAGCGCCGCGCTTTCAAACTCGCCATCTGATTTCGAGCTTCGACAATCACGCCTGGAACCGCGGCGATCTGATTCTGGACGAGCGCACCTCGCCGCTGGTGGTCGAGGAGCTGGCCGCCAAGGGCCATCACACCAGCATCGCCTCGCGCTGGAACAACGGCGCCGCGCCGGTGGTGATTCGCGTTTTGTCCGACGGAGTCATCGAAGCCGGCGCCGACCCATACTACAATCGTTCCGCCCACGCCTGGTAAGCCAAGGGCGGATTCGATTCGAAAGATTTAAGTTCCTGAAAAATAGTGGTGCTGGAGGTGGGGGTCGAACCCACATGCCCAGTGAAGGGCGCGGGATTTTGAGTCCCGTGCGTCTGCCAGTTCCGCCACTCCAGCAAGCCAGCGGCTCCTTTGAGTTTACCGCGAACCTCGTACTTGCGCACTGTAATCGGCCAATCGCGAAATAACAGCTCGAGTATTCCTGCAAACCAGTGAGACCAGAGTGGAGCGGACGTGGCGGACGCGGCCCGATCCGTTCACGTGACAGCAGTATGGTCGAGCGCTGGGTTGCTTCGGCTTGGCTGCTCACCGAAAAGCACTTCCGACGCATCGATGGTCATGAGCATCTCTGGAGTCTGGCTGCAATTCTCGGCGTAAGATGAATTCAGCCGCCGCCACGACCTTCAACTAGCGAGCGGGACGCCCGCAGCAGGCAAGCTGGATGGGCTTTAGGACAACCATTCGGTGCTCGTTCCCACCAGCAGCGGACCCAGCAGAAGAGCCGCGTCCCGCTCCACGTTTTGCAGAACGTGCTCGGCATGCGCCTGATCGCCCGAAACCGTCGCAACCGCGACCAGCCCGCGCTGCCACAAATCCTGATAATCGATTTCGGCGACGGATACGTTAAACTTGCCGCGCAGCCGGTCCTTGAGGCTTTTAAGGTAATGCCGCTTATCTTTGAGCGAGTGCGACTCCTCCAGCCGCAGTTCGAGGATCAAGACTCCGATGGATGGCATGAGTCTCGCATACGACGCACGGCTTCGCCTTTTAAACCAGCGCTTCGCTGGCGACGCGCTCGGTCACGAAAGCTTCGATCACGTCGCCCGGTTTGATATCGTTGAAATTCGCCAGCGAAATGCCGCACTCAAAGCCGGCCTTCACCTCGCTCGCGTCGTTTTTAAAGCGCTTCAAACCCAGAACTTTGCCCGTGTAAATCACCACATTGTCGCGCAACAGCCGGACCTCGCTGTCTCGGGTGATCGACCCATCCTGCACCATGCAGCCCGCCACCGTGCCGACCTTGCTGATGCGGAACACTTCGCGAACTTGCGCTCGGCCCTTGTACACTTCCTTGAACACCGGCTCGAGCATGCCGCTCATGGCGCGCTTGATCTCATCCGACAGCTCGTAGATGATCGTGTGCAGGCGAATGTCCACCTTCTCCTGCTCGGCCACCGCTTGCGCGGTGCGCTCCGGCCGCACGTTGAATCCGACAATGATCGCGTTCGACGCCGAAGCGAGCAGAACGTCGGTCTCCGTGATCGCGCCAACGCCGGAGTGCAGCACGCGAATTTTCACTTTATCGGTCGAAAGCTTTTGCAGCGTGTCGGTGAGGACTTCGGCCGTGCCGCCGACGTCGGTCTTAAGGATAATGTTGAGCTCCTTGGTCTCGCCTTCCTTGAGCTGATCGTGCAACTGGTCAAGCGTGATGCGATTGGTCTTCGACATCGCTGCTTCCCGCGCCTTGCTCTCGCGATAGATGACGATCTGTTTCGCCTTCGCCGTGTCCGTAACCACCTGGAAGTTGTCGCCCACATCCGGCAGCGAGTCCAGACCGAGCACCTCGGCGGGCATCGATGGTGGAACCTCGCGCACCGGCTGGCCGCGATCGTCAAACATCGCGCGCACGCGCCCGAAAACCGATCCGCAAATGAAATAATCGCCGACGCGCAGGGTCCCGTTGCGCACCAGCACCGTGGCCACCGGACCGCGTCCGCGATCGAGCTTCGCTTCGAGCACCGTTCCCATCGCCGGCCGCGCCGGATTCGCCTTCAAATCTTGCAAGTCGGCCACCAGCAGAATCATTTCGAGCAGCAGATCGAGGTTTGTTTTCGCTTTCGCCGAAACCGGAACCATTACCGTGTCGCCGCCCCAGTCTTCACTCAACAGCCCGCGATCGGCGAGCTGCTGCTTGATTCGCTCCGGCTGCGCGTCCGGCTTGTCGATCTTGTTGATCGCGACAATGATCGGGACCTGCGCCGCTTTCGCGTGGTCGATCGCTTCCAGCGTCTGCGGCATCACGCCGTCGTCGGCCGCGACCACCAGCACTACAATATCCGTTACCTTCGCTCCCCGGGCCCGCATTCGCGTGAACGCCTCGTGGCCCGGCGTATCGATGAAAACGATCTTGCGCCCGTTCTTTTCGACGTGATACGCGCCGATATGCTGCGTGATCCCGCCCGCTTCCGATGCCGCTACGTTCGCCGAGCGGATGGCATCGAGCAGGCTTGTCTTGCCGTGGTCGACATGGCCCATAATCGTGACCACCGGCGGCCGCTTCTCGCGGTCCTGCTCGACCTCGGTTTCCTCGATCTCCTGCCGCGTTTCCTGCTCGTAGCTGACCTTGTTGGTCGAAGCGCCGAAGTCGCGCGAAACCTCCTCGGCCAGCTTCACATCCAGGGTTTGATTGATCGTCGCGAAAATTTTCTTCTCGAACAGCCGCTTGATCACCAGGTTGGCCTTAACGCCGAGCTTTTCGGAAAGCTCCTTTACCGTGATGCCTTCGGCGATCGTAATTTCGCGATCCACCGGCGGCGGCTCGAACGCTTCCGCGCGCCGCGCCACCGGGCGTAAACGACCCTCTTCTTCCTCGCGCCGCCGATCCGTTCGCGCGCCGGGCTTGGTCGCGTGGCGACGGCCAGTCTCGGTGGGAACCGTCGCCGGCTCCGCGCGCAGAGGTCCGGCGGTGGGATGCATCCCGCGCCCGCGCCCGCCGGGACCGCGTCCCGGACCGCCCGGAGCTTGCCCCGGACCGCGCGATAAAGGTTGTCCCGGCCGCACCGGTCCCTGATAAATCGGACGGCCCGGCATCGGACTCGCCGGACGATTTGCCGGCATCCCCGGCCGCGGCTGAGCGGGTACGCCAGGAGCGGCTGGACGCTGCGTCAGCTTCGCAACTAAATCCGGACGCGGAGGCACCACCGGCCGGGCCGCCGGTTGCCCCGCTAAATTCGGTTTCGCCGGCGGGCGCAGCGGACTGCCTCCTCCCACCGGCTGCCCGCCTGGTGCCGATTGCGCCGCGGGTGGCGCGCCGGGGCGAGCGGCCGGACGTGGCGCGGGAATGCTCGGAACCGGAGCCGGACGCGGCGTGCCGGGGATCGCCACGGCGGGAGGCGCTTTCGGCGCTTCACCCATACCCGGCGGTAGCGGCTGGCGCGGCCCCGATAAAATCTGTCCCGGCCGCGGCGAAGGGACCGGCTTTGCTGGAATCGTCACGCCGCGCGCCGGCGCGGAAGCCGATGGCTGCGCGGCGGGACCTGGAGTCGAGGGCTGAGCCGGCGGCGCCGCCGGGCTGGTCGTGCTCGCCAGCGGCGGGCGCACCGGATGAGCGCGTGGTTGCGGCGGTGGCTCCTCGATCGTTTCCTTCTTCGCCTCCACCGGAGCAGGTTCCGTCTTAACAACCGGAGGTTGCGCCACGGGAGCAGGCTCCGGCGCGGGCGGCTGCGCGGGCTCGATCGCCGGTTGCGCCGCTTCGGAACTCGATTCGGCCGCGGGCGCATGACCAGCCCCGTTCTCCGGAACCGCTCCGCCGAGCCGCCGCCGAACTTCGAGCGCCACCTCGTCATCGAGGGAGCTTGAGTGCGTCTTCTTTTCTGAAACGCCGAGTTCCGGCAGCAGCTCGAGGATCACGTTCGGTTTTACCTCCAGCTCGCGAGCCAGCTCATTTATGCGGATTTTGCTCATACATTCACGATCCGGCGGCAAATTTTCTACAGCCGGACCATTCGATATACCTCTCCTCGAAGAAGCCCCACTCGTTAACTCGCCTCGCGCGGCTCCGCTTGCTCCGTGTTTTCTATCCTAACAGATTCGCTTTCCGGCTCCGCTTTCTGTTCACCTTGCACGGAACTTTCGAACTGTCCATAATATCCGTTCACCGCGGCCTGAAGCTGCCCGACCACCTCCGGCCCGATCTCGATCGCCTCCAGCTCCTCCGGCGTCATCGAGCCCAGCCGTTCCACCGTCGGCACCCCCGCCGCCATCAGCTTGTCCACGATCGCTTCCGGCAGCCCGTGATCGATCAGAACCGAAACCGGCGCGCCCGGCACCACCAGCGCCGCCATCTGCGATTCCACCTCCTGCCGCTTCTCTTCTTCGCTCTTAATATCGATGCGCCAGCCGAGCAGCTTCGCCGCCAGCCGCACGTTCTGCCCCTTCTTGCCGATCGCCAGCGAAAGCTGCGTGTCATCCACGATCACTTCCATGTGTTTTTCCGTCGCATCGAGAATCGTCACGCGCGAAATCTTCGCCGGACTCAACGCATGAGTGGCAAATACCACCGGATCGTCGTTGTATTCGATAATATCGATCTTCTCGCCGCGCAATTCGCGGATAATCGACTGCACCCGCATGCCCTTCATGCCCACGCAGGCGCCGACGCTGTCGACGTCGCGGTCGCGGCTCGACACCGCGATTTTGGTTCGCTCGCCCGCCTCGCGCGCGCAGCCTTTAATCACCACCGTGTTGTCGTAAATTTCGGGAACTTCCTGCTCAAACAGGCGCATCACCAGCTCCGGCGCCGCCCGGGAAACGATCACGCCCGCATTTTTCCCGGTTTTTTCCACGCTTTTGATCACGCAGCGAATCCGGTCCCCCACGCTAAAACTTTCCAGCTTCGACTGTTCTTTCTTGGGCAGACGCGCTTCCGTTTTTCCGAGATCGGCGACCAGATCCTGGCCTTCTACCCGTTTGATCACGCACGTCACCAGCTCGCCCACGCGGCCGGAGTATTCCGAATATATGTTTTCCCGCTCCGCTTCCCGGACCTTCTGCAAAATCACCTGCTTGGCGGTCTGCGCCGAAATACGCCCCAGCACGTCGGTCGGCTTGGCGAGTCGGATTTCGCTGTTGATTTCCGCCGCGGGATTGATTTCGCGGGCTTCTTCAAGCGAAATCTCTTTATCCGGGTCGGCGACGTCGGCGACCACGCGGCGCACGCCGTAAATCTGAATCGCGCCGGTCTGCTCATCCAGGTCCGCGACCAGATCTTCCGTGGTGCGGAAATGTTTCCGCGCCGCCACCAGCATCGCGTCCTTCACCGCGTCCAGAATGATCTTCGGATCGATCCCTTTTTCCTTGCTGAGTATCTCGATGGACTGATAAATCGTTCCCAGGCTCATATAAATTCCGTTTGTCGTTTGATTCGGACCTTACCACTCGAACTTGAGGTTCGCCCGTTCCACCTGTTCGAAGGGAATCTGAATATCCCGCCCCGGCGACGGCTCGAGTGTGATGATTCCTTGCGCGAAGCCTTTCAGATGGCCCACCCAATGGCGTTGATTCTCCACCGGCTGGCGCAGCACGACGTTCACTTTTCGTCCCACGAACCGCTCGAACTCCCCTGGCTTTTTGAGCTTCCGCTCCAGCCCGGGCGAGCTGACCTCAAACGTGTATCTCGCCCCCGGCACTACGTCTTCGACGTCCAGAATCGTGCCGACGTTCTGCGAAATATATTCGCAGTCGGCGTGGGTTACGCCCGCCGGCTTATCGATAAAAATGCGCAAAACACGGCTATTGCCGCCGCCGACGAACTCGACCTCGACAATTTCCAGGCCCACGTCGCCCGCGACGCGCTCGGCAATTTCCCGTACCTTTTCGACGATCGCCGCTCGGTCCGCCATGGTATTCTCATCGCGAGCAATAAAAAAGTGGGCTTTCGCCCACTCCGTAAGCTCGCCACCTGATCCCAGTATAGCACCCGCGGCGAAAGGCTCGCCCTCAGGACTTCTTGTGGCCGTTCGAGCCGTTTCTCGTTTCCAGCCAGCGGCGCAATGCCTCTTCCGTACGCATCTGGGCATCGACCAGGGCGTCGATTTTTTTGTCGAGGTTGCGATGGTCCTGGGCGATTTTGGCCATCCAGCGCATTCCGGTCTTGACCAGCGCCTGCATCCCCCTCATTTGGCGTTCGAGGCGATCCATTCTCGCCTCGGCGCGATCCATGCGGGCATCGGCGCGATCCATTCTGGCGTTCGCCCGACGTTCCGCCTCGCGCCCGATGGCGGCGGTCTCCTGCAACGTGTCCCAGACGCGCCGGAACTGGCGGTCAAAATCCTCCATCGACCAGAGAATACCATGATAAACTCGACGCTCAATGCTCATCCTCGCCGCCATTCTCGCGATCTTCGTCTACGGCATGATCGCCGCCATGCTCGGCACCATCCTGCCCGATCTTTCAGCGCGATTCAAACTCACCCCAAAGCAAAACGGAACGATCGCCTCGATGCAGGCGCTGGGGCTTATCATCGCCTCGGTCGGCGTCGGACCGCTGATCGATCATGAAGGCAAAAAAGCCGGCCTGATCCTGGGCCTTGCGCTCGTCACCATCGCGCTTTTTCTCCTGCCGAAATCGACCGGCTACGCGAGCATCATTTTCTATCTATTCTTGCTCGGCCTCGGCGGCGGCATCATCGTCACCGGCGCCAACGCGCTCGCCGGCGACGTGGACGAGTCGCATCGCGCCATCACCCTGAATTTCCTGAACCTCTTCTTCGGCCTCGGCGGGCTGCTCACGCCATTTCTTTCCGCGAATCTCCTGAAGCGAAACTCTTTCCGGCTCTGCTTTACGGTCGCGGCTTGCGCCGCGATCACGCTCGTCATCCACATCGCCACGCCGATGCCGCTTCCCTCCGGCGGCGGCTTCGCGCTGGCGAATATCGGATCCGTCCTCGGCCGGCCCGCGCTATTTCTGTTCGCGCTGATGCTGTTTCTCTACGTCGCCTGCGAAGTCGGCGTCTGGAACTGGCTGGCCCAGCATCTGATCGCGCAGGGCGTCCCGGAATCGAAAGCTCTCAACATCCTGTCGCTCGGCTTTGCGCTCGGGCTGCTCATCGGACGCCTGGTCGTGTCTCAAGTCCTTCGCTCCGTCTCGCCCGAAAACGTGACCCTCGCCGCCGCCACGCTGATGGCGGTCACCACTTTTTGGATGCTGCGCGCCACGCGTTTCGCCGGCATCGCCGTGTTCCTCGCCGGAATCGCCATGGCCCCGATGTTTCCCACCGTTCTCGCCATGGTTGGCGATCGCTTCCACACCTACACCGCAACCGCGCAAGGATTCGCGATCAGCTCCGGCTGGCTGGGCCTGGCGATCAGCTCGCGCGTGATCGGATCGATCGCCGGTGGCGACCCTAAGCGCCTCAAGAGCGCGCTGCTGGTGATTCCCGCCGCATCGCTCCTGATCGTAGCCGTGAATCTCGCGCTGCGTTGACGTTTTATTCTGAATACTTGATCGATGACTCCCGAACAATTCCGTAAAGCCGGCCACCAGCTGATCGACTGGATCGCCGATTACCGCAGCCGCATCGCCGAATTTCCGGTCATGTCCCGCAGCGCCCCCGGCGAAATCAAATCGCAAATCCCACCGGAGCCACCGCAGGAACCGCAGCCCTTCGAAGCCATCCTGCGCGATCTCGAACAGATCATTCTTCCCGGCCTTTCTCACTGGCAATCGCCGAAATTTTTCGGCTACTTCCCCTCAAACGGTCTGCTGGCGAGCGTCCTGGGCGATTTCGCCAGCACCGGCCTCGGCGTCCTGGGCCTTTCCTGGCAATCGAGCCCGGCGCTCACCGAAGTCGAGGAAGCCGTCACCGGCTGGATGCGCCAGATGACCGGCCTTTCGGAAAACTGGAGCGGCGTCATCCAGGATACGGCCTCCACCTGCACGCTGCTCGCTCTGCTTTGCGCCCGCGAACGAACCACCGGCTACAGTCTCGCCCATGGAGGGCTGCAATCGCAGCCAAGGCCGCTGATCGTCTATGTCTCCGCCCACAGCCATAGCTCGGTCGATAAAGCCGCCCTGCTCGCAGGCTTCGGACGCCAAAACGTGCGCCTGATCGCTCACGACGAAAACTACGCCATGCGAGCGTCCGCGCTTGAAGAAGCGGTCCGCCGCGATACCGCCGCGGGCTATCTCCCCTGTGCCGTTGTCGCCACCGCCGGCACAACCGCGACCACAGCGCTTGACCCCATCGAATCCATCGCGAAAATCGCGGCGGTGCACAAACTCTGGCTGCACGTGGACGCCGCCATGGCCGGCTCGGCAATGATCCTCCCCGAATGCCGCTGGATGTGGCAAGGCATCGAAGGCGCCGATTCGCTGGTCCTCAATGCCCACAAATGGCTGGGAGCCGCTTTCGATTGCTCCCTTTATTACGTCCGCGATGCCGAGCACCTGATCCGCGTCATGTCCACGAACCCCAGTTTTCTTCGCTCTTCCGTCGACGGCCAAGTGAAAAACTTCCGCGACTGGGGCCTGCCTCTCGGCCGCCGTTTCCGAGCCCTCAAGCTTTGGTTTCTGATTCGCGAACAAGGCGTAGCGGCGCTTCAGAATCGCCTCCGTCGCGATCTCGCCAACGCCCAATGGTTCGCCGATCAGGTCCGCGCGGCTCCGCACTGGCGAGTGCTCGCTCCCGTTCCGCTGCAAACGATCTGCATCCGCCATGAGCCGCCCGGACTTGAAGGCGAGGCGCTCGACCGCTACACCCAAGCCTGGTGTGATCGCGTCAATAAATCCGGCGAAGCCTACCTCACGCCCGCGATCCTCGATGGCCGCTGGATGGTGAGAGTCTCCATCGGCTCGGCGACGACCGAACGCGAGCATGTCGAGGCGCTGTGGCGCCTGATCCGCAATGAGGCCGCTCCTTCGCTCGCCACCGGGCAGTGATGACCATCGGTCTACAATAAAATTGTTTGACCGCCTTGCTCCGCCGCATCCGCCTGACGCTCGAAATGATCAAATTCGAGCACTCCGTCTTCGCGCTCCCCTTCGCGCTGACCGGCGCGCTTCTGGCCTGGCGCGATGACCACTTCAGGCGCGAACACCTGCTGTGGCGGCTGGGCTGGATCGTCGTGTGCATGGTCGCCGCGCGATCCGTCGCCATGGCGTTCAACCGGGTGCTCGACGCGGAAATTGACGCGCACAATCCCCGCACCAAAATGCGCCATCTTCCCGCTGGCCTCCTCACCGCGCGTTTCGCCTGGGGATTTATCGCCGCCTGGGCCTTCATTTTCATCTTCGCCGCGCGCGAGCTGAATCCGCTGTGCTTCAAACTCGCCCCGCTCGCGCTGGCGATCCCGATGTTTTACTCCTACACCAAGCGCTTCACGTCTTTATCGCACCTGGTCCTGGGATTCTCGCTCGGCATCGCGCCAGCGGCTGCCTGGATCGCCATGCGCGGCTCGCTCGAGGTTCGGATTCTTTGGCTCACCGCCGCCGTCACTCTCTGGACCGCCGGCTTCGACATTATTTACAGTTGCCAGGATTACGCCTTCGACATTCAGACCGGCCTCTTCAGCATTCCCCAAAAATTCGGCATCGCGGGCGCGCTCTGGATTTCCCGCGCGCTGCACGTTGGCATGCTGATCTGCCTGGCGATGCTGGTTCGATCCTTCGCTCTCGGCCCGATGGCCATCGCCGGAATCGTCGCCGTCACCGCGCTGCTCGCCTGGGAGCACCGTCTGGTTCGCGCGGGCGATCTCTCGCGCATCGACGCCGCGTTCTTCACCATGAACGGCTACGTCAGCATCATCTTTTTTCTGTTCTGGGCTACCGATATTTTTCTAAAATGACGCGTGGCGGTCGCGCCGCGCGGCGAAAAAATCGCGCAGCAGTTCCGCGCATTCGGCCCCCAGCACGCCTTCGGTGATTTCCGCGCGGTGATTCAACACGGCGGCGTCCGCGATCTGAAATTTGCTGCGGACTCCGCCGAATCGCAGGTCGCGCGCGCCGAAAACCAATCGGGAAACGCGCGCGGCAACCAAAGCTCCGGCGCACATCACGCACGGCTCGAGCGTGGAATACATGGCCGAGCCTTCGATCCGGTAATTGGCGATCGCGGCGGCGGCTTCCCGCAGCGCGAGAATTTCCGCGTGCGCCGTCGGATCGCTCAAGGAGATCGGCGAATTTCTACCCCGTCCGATCACCTTGCCGCCGGCAACGATCACCGCGCCCACCGGCACTTCCCCCGCGCTCGCCGCTTCGCGGGCGAGTTCCAAGGCCAATCGCATGTACGATTCGTCGCAGGGCACTGAATCCAGAATAATCAGTGGCCGGTGGCCAGTGGCGACGGCGTCGAGCTGCACCGGTCCGCCGAAAAAAACCGGTTCGTTGTGGCCGGCCGCGCCGTGGAGCTCGTGCAAGGCGCGCGCGATCGGGATGCCTGAGGGCCGGCTGATCATCAGGCCGAAAGCGCCGTCCTGGCCGTAACGAATCAGCAGAATAACGGACTCGGCGAAAATCGGATCGGGCGCCGGGTTGGTGGTGATGAGGATCTTGCCCGGCGCGAGATCGCCGGGATTTTTCGATTGCGCCAGTAGCAGAGTTGCCGGCAGAAGGAAAAACAATAGCCGCATATTGCCCTGCTCGTAGCATAATGCGGTTGGTTTACCAGGTGGGGTCTAAGCGGCGCTGCGGCGCTCCAGCATGGCCGAGCGAAGCAGCATCACGGCGGTGTATGCGACCACGACGATCACCAGCCAGCGCACCCAGTAAAGCGACATTTCCTTGACGATGAACGCCGCTACCAGTACGCCCGGCAGTCCGCCGATCACCAGGCCGAGCGCGGCTTTGAGGTTGTAGCTTTTCTCGCGAATAAAACGGATGCTCGCCACCGGCGCCAGAAACGCGGCCGAGCCGGTCATGATCGGATAGGCGGCCTTGGGGCTCATTCCCAGCAGATACACGATCATCATGCACGGCGCGTACATCCCGATTCCCAGCGTCATTAACGCGCCGAGCACCAGGTTGGCGGCGACCGCAGCGGCAAGCTGCCAGCCGGTGAGACCGCTCCGCTCCCCGCCTCCCGGAAAAAGCTCAAGCTGGCGCATCAGGAAAAATCCCGCCATGACGATCAGGGCGATACCCATGCCGATCTGCACCTTGCGGCGCGGAAGGCGCGCCACGACTCCGGCGCCAAGCCAGGCTCCGACGACCGATGCGGCGATCATTAAGGTGAGCGTCAGCACATCGACCTGCACCACGGTGATGTAAATGAAGGCTTCCAGCGTGGACGGCAGCACATCGCCGATATTCATCGTTCCCGGAATCTGCTCGTCGCGCACCAGGCCCCAAAGCTTGTAAAACGAAGTGGTCGGCGCGTAGGAGCCGATGCCGAGCGTGTCGAAAAAATTGGTGACGAGTCCGACGAAAAGCTCGCGCGGGCCGGGCCATTCGTATTTGCGAATGGACGCGATCCAAACGGCGAGATAGCCCGCGACGAAAATTGCCAGCGCCAGGAATAGGGTGGTTTTCATGCCGCGACAACCTTGTTCCGCAGCACTCCAATGCCTTCGATCTCCACTTCCACCGTATCGCCGGGATTCATCTTCCTGGTGCTGCCGGGCGTGCCGGTAAAGATGACGTCGCCCGGCTCGAGCGTGACCCAGCGGCTGACGTAACTTACGATCCTCGCCGGAGGGAACAACAGATCGGACGTGCGCTGCTGCTGCACGGTTTCGCCGTTGAGGCGCGTGGTCAGAAGAAGATCGGAATAATCGAGGCCGGCGGCGATCGCGGGTCCGAGCGGGGCGAACGTATCGGCGCCCTTGGCGCGCCACCATTGCAGGTCTTTTTTGTCGCCGTGCTGCCAATCGCGCTCGCTCACATCGTTGCCGCAGGTGACGCCGAAGATGGCCGCGGCGGCTTCTTCCTCGGAGACGTTACGCGCCTGGCGGCCGATGACGAGCACCAGTTCGCCTTCGTAGTGAACATTGGCGGCGTCGCGCGGAAGAACGATCGATCCGTCGTGGCCTTGCACGCAGGAAGGCGGCTTATAAAAAATTTCGGGATGGGTGGGCGCGGGCCGGGAGCCGAGATGGCTCTTATAATTGAGGCCGACGGCGAGGATTTTCGACGGCGCGCAGGGCGCGAGCAGCTTCACATCGGCGAGCCGATGCGTCCTGCTAATGGGCGCCGCGGCCTGTGGCGAGCCGAGCTCATGTATCGTCGAGCCATCGAGAATTCCGAATGCCGGATAGGGCGAGCTTTCAAAGCGAACGTACTTGACCATAGGCTGATTGGGCAGGATGGCACCCTTGCGCGGCAATTGTCAAACCGCCGCGCGATGTTCGCAATTCGCCGCCGCGTAGCCCGTTTTGAACTGACCGGCCCGCGCGGGATCCGCGCGTGTTTGTCCAGCGGCCCCTTTGGAATCGCTCTTCGGGTCAGCCAGTAGAATAACGCGCCGATCATAATAGAATGGTCAGCGCGCCGAAATGTCAATTTCCGCATATTCTTCGTATCGTGAATACGATCGGCTCAAGGCGCGCCTGAGAGTCAACCGGCCGCTCGTAATAGAATCATTACGATCCGGCTCGATCATTCCGGAAGAGGTGCTGCGATGATGCGTTTTTGCGTCTTTCTGATGTTCGGCTCTGCCGCGGTGCTCGTGGGGGCGGAGACGGCGAAGGTCGATTTCGCGCGAGATGTCCGGCCGATTTTCGAGCGATCCTGCTACGGCTGCCACGGGCCGTCGCAACAATCCGCGGGGCTGCGGCTTGACCGGCGCAGCTCCGCATTCGAGATCCGCGGAGGCGTCATCATCGGACCCGGGAACGCCGCCGGAAGCATTCTCTATTTGAAAATTTCCGGAGACAAGATCGGTCCACGGATGCCTCCGACCGGCGCCTTGCCGGCTGAGCAAATCGAAACGATTCGCAACTGGATCGATCAGGGCGCGGAATGGCCCGACAGCCTCGCCGGGGAGAAGCCCGCGCCGGCGGCCGATCCGGCTGCGACGCGCATCATGGATGCACTGCGCCGCGGCGACCACATGGAGTTCGGCCGCCTCATTCTCGACAAAAGCGCGGTGAACCGGCATGGCGCCGAGGGCGATACCCCGCTCCAGTACGCGGCGCTTTACGGCAGCATCGCATCGATGCGTAAGCTGCTCGATGCGGGAGCCGATCCGAATCTGGCGAACGGTGTTGGCGCGACTCCGCTGATGTGGGCGGTGGATGATGTGACAAAGGTCCAGCTTCTGCTTGATCGCGGCGCCGATCCCGATATTATTTCCGACGAGCGGCGCACCGCATTGCAGATCGCGCTGCACCGGCAGGATAGTGACGCATCGGCTCTCCTGCTGCTCGGCCGGGGAGCCAAACTGCCGGCCCATCGGGGTTCCCTGTGTAGCGCGGCGCGCAATGAAACGCTGCTTCGCGCAGTAATCGCCAAGGGCGCCAACGGTGAGATGCTTTCCGGCGGCGTGAACGTTGCGGCGCACAGCGGCTGCGACGCCTGTATCGAGATCCTTCTGCCGTTGATGGACAAGGCTGCAATGAAGGGTGCTCTGGAAGAGGCCGAGTTCGACGTGAGCCCGAGCCATATCAAGCGTCTGCTGGATGCCGGCGCCGATCCGAATATGATTGAAATCGGAAAGCCGCTGCTGGCATGGTTCACCACGATGAGGGTGGCGCCGGCCGAAAATGTCCGCGCGCTTCTGGAGCATGGCGCGGCGGTAAACGCGGAATCCGACGGAGGGCATACCGCGCTCGATTACGCGTTGTTGCAGGGCGAAACTCCAGTGGCCGCGGTTTTACGGAAGTTCGGAGCACAACAAGGCCGCCCGCCCGCGCCGCTCGAATCGCCGGATCCAGCGCCGTCGGCGCGCGCGGCGATCGCACGCGCAACACCACTCTTGCAGCGGACCGATGTAACGTTCATGCAGAAATCCGGCTGCGTTTCCTGCCACAACAACAGCTTCCATCAAATGGCGCTGGCCGCGCTGCGCGAACAACGAGTCGATTTCGATCGCGACATTGCGCGATCGCAATTGGAAGCCATTGGCCGATACGCCGCCGCCAGCCGCGAGCGCTATCTTCAGGGGATCTCCATCGCGGGAGAATCGGACACCACCAGCTATATTTTGGCCGGGTTGGCCGCCGAATCTTTTCCGGCGAACGCCGCCACGGACGCGATGGCGCGTTTTCTGCGGGGCGCGCAGGAGGCGGATGGTTCCTGGCGGCTCGATGCCAGTCGGCCGCCGATCGAATCGAGCCGATTCGAGGTGACCGCGGTTTCGTTACGCGCTCTCGCCGTATACGCACCCGCGCCGCGGCGCGAGATTTACCGCGCCTCGATCCGGCGCGCGGTGTCGTGGCTTCAATCGACTCCGCCGGAGAGCAATGAAGATCGCGTCTTTCAGATTCTCGGGATCGTATGGGCCGGAGAAAAACCTGAAAGGGTGCGCAAGATGGGGGACGCGCTGATTGCCACGCAGCGCGCCGACGGCGGCTGGTCGCAGATATCCACGCTTTCAAGCGATGCCTACGCGACGGGTCAGGCGCTGGTGGCCTTGCGGACCGCCGGCGTCTCGCCCCGCGATCCGGCTTACCAGCGCGGAATAAAATTCCTGTTGAGCACGCAGATGAAAGATGGCTCCTGGCACGTCCGGAGCCGGACGGTTCCCTTGCAGCCATTTTTCGACAGCGGCTTTCCCCATGGCGCCGATCAGTACATTTCGGCGGCCGCGAGCAATTGGGCGGTGATGGCGCTCGCGTTCGGATTTAAGGTCGCTTAGATCAGTTCACGACATAGAGCCCGGCGTGGTAGGCGCGGCTGGACTCGAACCAGCGACCCTCAGCTTAGAAGGCTGATGCTCTATCCACCTGAGCTACGCGCCCGTGTTTCGATCCTAACATCTTCGAAGGCCCGTCCCTACGTGCTTTCGTGCCATGCTTTCGGGACTCGATCGCCTCCATATTGATCCACCCGTCGCCTGCATCGATGCCGTTGGCCCGTCGGGCACGGCCACGGTTGGCGGCGATGGCCGTGATTGGCCGCCGCGGCGCGTTCGAACTGACCGGCGCTTGGCATGTTCGGCCCGCTCGGCATGTTGGGAATGTTAGCCTATCTTTCTTATGAGGCTGTTCCCGATCCTCCTGCTCGCCGCGGGCCTCGCCGCGCAAGTTCCGGCGCCGCAGTCCGTCCTGGGCCACAACCCCGGCGACGATTTTTATCTCGCCAGCTATGACGAATCGCTCGCATATTTCCAGAAGCTCGCCGCATCCACGGACAAGCTGAAACTGGTCAAAGTCGGCCAGACCACGGAAGGGCGCGACTGGTACATGGCGATCATTTCTTCGGCGCGGAACCTCCGCGATTTTGAAAAATATCGCGATATTGCCCGCCGATTGGCGCTGGTCCGCGGCCTCACCGATAGCGATGCGCGCGCGCTGGCCCACGACGGCAAGGTTTTCGTTCATATTGATGGCGGGCTGCACGCGACCGAAGTCGCGGGGGCGCAGCACACCATCCAGCTCGCCTACAACCTGGTTACCGGCACGACGCCCGAGATCAATTCCATTCTCGACAACGTCATTCTGTTTCTCTGGTTCTCGATCAATCCTGACGGCCAGAACATGGTGGCGCACTGGTATAAGCAGAATCTCGGCACGGTCTATGAAGTGAGCAATTTTCCGGGATTGTGGCAGGAATACATCGGCCACGACAACAACCGCGACGGATACATGAACAACATGATCGAGTCGCGGGTGATCACCCAATACGAGCTCGAATATTATCCGCAGGTCTTCTATAACCATCATCAGACCGCGCCGTTTCCCGCGCGCATCTGGATTCCGCCGTTCGGCGATCCCGTTTCCGCCAACACGAACCCGCTGATGTGGCGATGGGTGAATAAATTCGGCACGTCCATGGCCGCCTATCTCGACGAGCACGGCATGCCCGGCGCCATGCATCGCGGCCGCTACGACGATTGGTATCCCGGATTTGTGGACCATGTCAACAATTTCCGCAACACTATCTCATTCCTCACCGAAACCGCGCTTTACCGCTACGCCACGCCGCATTTTTACACCGTGGATGAATTTCCTCGCGACAAGCAGGACCTGCGCGCCGAAGTGTATTATGCGAGCCCCTGGAAGGGCGGATGGTGGCGCTTGAGCGACGCCTGCCGGACGATGCTGCTGGCGTCGATGGCCGTGCTCGATACGGCGGCGAAATATCGCGAGGACATCGAATTCACGCGCTACCAGGCCGGCAAGCAAACCATCGAGCGATTCCAAAAAGAACCGCCCTACGCCTATGTCATCCCGCGCGAGCAGCGCGACCTGCCCACCGCCGAAACATTAGTCGAAAAGTTGTTGATCGCGGGCATTGAGGTGCATCAAGCCTCCGATCGTTTTCGCGCCAATGGCGAAACCTATCCCGCCGGCTCCTGGGTGGTCTTAATGGATCAGCCGTTCGCCGCGCTGGTGAAGGAACTGTTCGACGTGCAGAAATATCCGGAGTTCCATTCCATCGGGGCGCCGATCACCAATGAGGGCGGCCGAGGCGGAGGCGCGGGCAGCCGAGGTCAACAAGCCGCGCCGGCAACAACCGCCAACGCCGGGCGTGGAGCCGGAGCCGGTCGCGGACCGGAAGCGCCGCCGGCGCCGCTTCCGCAACTCCCCTATGACGTAACCGGCTGGACGCTTCCGATGCAGATGGGCGTGGAGGTCGTCTCCGTCGACGAACCCGTCAGCGAGGATTCGCGCCGCGCGCTTCGTAAAATCGAGAAGCTCGATCCCATCCCCGGCAAAGTCGAAGGCAGCGGACCGGTGTTTGCGTTCTCGCACAATTCCAATGCCGCGCTGAAAGCCGTCAACGACATTCTCGATACTGGCGGCACGGTCAGCTTCGATAAGTCCGCTGCGGTCATCTACGCCACCGGCCGCGTGGCGCCGATTCTCCAACGCGACGGCGTCGACGCCAAGTCACTCAACGAAGCGCCCGCGGCATGGCCCGTGAAGAAACCGCGCATCGGCATTTACGAACCGTGGTCCGGCAATATCGACGAGGGCTGGACGCGCTGGATCCTGGAACAGTTCCACTTCACCTTCACCCGCCTGCACAACGACGATATTCAGGACGGCCATCTGCGCGATAAATTCGACACCATCGTTTTCGCCGAGCAGGGCGCGCGGCAGATCCTCGACGGGTTGCAGCCGGGCGCCGTGCCCGGTCAATACGCCGGCGGCATCGGCGATGAGGGCGTGGACGCGCTTCGCGAATTCGTGCGGGACGGCGGGACTCTGGTCGCGCTGGGCAATGCGTCTCTGTTTCCCATCCAGCAGTTTGAACTCCCCGTCACGAACGCGCTCGAAGGCTTGCGGCCGAATCAGTTCTTCTGCTCCGGCACGCTGCTCAAAACCGAGATTCGCGACCCCGGTCATCCGGTTACCGCGGGCCTTCCCGCCGATCCCACGGTGATGTTCGAACGCAACGTGGCCTTCGACATCAAGCCGAATTTTCGCGGTAAAGTGCTCGCCTCCTATCCGCGGGATCGCAATCCGCTGCGCAGCGGCTATCTGCTGGGTCCGGAGCATCTGGAAGGAAAAGCCGCCGCGCTCGACGTGAACTACGGCGGCGGCCACATTATCCTGATCGGCTTCCGTACTCAATGGCGCGGCCAATCCCACGGCACGTACAAATTTCTGTTCAATGCTCTCTATTACAACCCGTCGATGGCTCCCGAGCTCGCCGCCGGGCAAACCAGCGCAAACGGCGGGCGCGATCGCGCCGGACGCGGCGGCGCGAGTCCGGAGGCGCAGTGGAAGACGCAGGCGGAATCGCTCAAGAATGCACTGACGGCGCTGCTTAATCAAAATCGCGCCTATTTCACCGCGCGTGGTCCGCAGGCCGCCGAGGAGGGAAGGAAGCTGGAAGCGATGCTCGACGCTTTTCAGCGCGACCGCCTTCCGCTGCTCGATGATCTGCGCGCGCAGGTCACCGATGAAGCCATCGCGCGAAAAGAAGCGACTTATTCCCTGAATCTCAAAAAGCTCGCGGCGGACCTGCGCACCAAAGATTTCAGCAACACAAAAATGGAAGACTTGCTCGACCAATATCAACTGGCGGTGATCCCGTGAAGAAATTTTTTCTGTTCCTTTGCGCCGGATGCGCTTTCGCCGCCGTACCCACTCCGGAATCCGTGCTCGGCCATAAGCCCGGCGATGACTTCTATCTGGCCACTTACGATGACGCCTTGGGCTACTTTAAAAAGCTCGCGGCGTCAAGCGACCGCATCAAGCTGGTCCAGGTCGGGAAGACGACCCGCGGCGCCGATTGGTACATGGCGTTTATCTCCAGCCCGCAAAATCTCGCCCAGCTTGAGCACTATAAAGAAATGTCGCGGCGGCTCGCCCTGGCGCGCGGCATCAGCGAGGAACAAGCCCGGCAGATGTCGCATGACATCAAGCCGATCATTCACATCGACGGCGGCCTGCACGCAAGCGAAGTCGCCAACGCGCAGCACACTATCCAGCTCGGCTACGATCTGGTCGCCCGCGAAGATCCGGAATACAAGGCGATCCGGGATAACCTGATTGTCGAGTTATGGTTTTCCATCAACCCCGACGGTCAAAACATGGTCGCGAACTGGTATCGCCGGAATCTGGGGACGCAGTATGAAGTCAGCCCGCTGCCGGAGTTGTGGCAGGAGTATGTCGGTCACGATAATAACCGCGACGGTTACATGTTGAACATGATCGAATCACGGGTAGTGACGAAAGCCACTCTGGAAACTCAGCCGCTCGTCTTTTACACGCAGCATCAGAGCGCGCCTTTTCCCGGCCGCATCTATCTTCCCCCCTTTGCCGACCCGATTTCGAGCAACATGCATCCGCTCATGCTGCGCTGGCTGAATCTGATTGGGATGACCATCGCGCAGTATCTCGACCAGCATGACTTACCCGGCTCCATGCATCAGGAAAGCTTCGATGTGTGGTATCCCGGCTATCTCGATAACATTGGAAACTTTCGCCATACCATTTCTTTTTTTACCGAGACCGCGCTGTATCGCTACGCCACGCCGCATTTCTATACGGTCGATGAATTTCCCCAATTCCGGCAGGGTCTTGAGTCGGAGATGCTCTACGCAAGTCCGTGGAAAGGCGGCTGGTGGAGGCTTTCCGATGCCTGCAAATACATGTATGGCGCCGATATGGCCGTGCTCGATCTGGCGGTCAAATATCACGAGCAGATGCAGTACAACAAATATCGTGCGGCGCGAGATACCATCGAGAAATTCGAAAAGGAGCCGCCGTACGCCTATATCATTCCCCGCCAGCAGCACGACGCTCCCACGGCCGGCCTGTTGATGGAGAAGCTGATGCTTCAGGGCATCGAAGTCGATCAGACCACGAAGCCCGACGCCTGGGTGATTGCCATGAATCAACCGTTTGCAGGAATGGTGAAGGAATTATTCGAGCCGCAGGTTTACCCGCAGCTCACGCAGCGCCCCTACGACGTCACGGGCTGGACTCTTCCGTATCAGATGGACGTCGAAGTCCACGCCGTGACTACTCCACTTACTCCGGAGTTTCGCCAGGGCCTGGAACGGGTCACTTCCATTAAAGGCCTGGTTGCGCCGTTCGATCGCAACGCCAACGCCAGCTTTCGGGCGGTAAATCAGATCCTCGCCGCGAAGGGAACCGTGAGTTTTTCCGGAAACGATATTTCGGTATCGAATCTGGAGAAGTCAAAACTCGATTCAATTCTTGCCGAAAATCATTTAAAATTGGGATCGGCCAAGGAGACGGGAAAGCCCATAAAGCTCGCGCGCCTGGGCCTTTATCGAGCCTGGCAAGCCAATATCGATGAAGGCTGGACCCGCTGGATTTTCGAACAATTCGACTTTCCTTTCACAAATCTTTATAACGCGGACATACGCGCGGGACATTTAAGAGACAAATACGATGTGATCCTGCTGCCGGACGCGAGCGCGCGCTCCATTATGGAGGGCTATCATTCTGGAGTGATTCCGGAACGCTACGCCGGCGGCATCGGTGATGAGGGCGCCGGCGCTTTGCGCGATTTCGTCAATGCCGGCGGCACTTTGATTACCTTCAATAATGCTTCCCTTTTCGCCATCGATCAGTTTCAACTCCCGGTAACGAATGTACTCGCCGGCCTGAATCCAAATCAGTTCTTCTGTTCCGGCTGTCTTTTGAAAATCCATCTTGAAGATCCGAAAAATCCCCTGCTCGCCGGACTCTCACCCGATCCGATCGTCATGTTCGAGCGCGGCCCGGCTTTCGATACCAAGCCCAATTTCAAGGGTACGGTACTGGCGCGATATTCTCGCGAACGCTCGCCGCTTGAAAGCGGTTATCTTGCCGGACCGGATCGGCTCGAAGGCAAAATCGCGGCCCTCGATGCCGATTACGGAAAAGGACACGTCATTTTGCTTGGTTTTCGCCCGCAGTGGCGCGGCCAGTCGCACGGTGCGTATAAGTTCTTCTTCAACGCCCTCTATCTCCAATAGCGCCATTGGTATCGCGCTCCCGGCGCGCGGCGGCGAGTTTTTCATGAATGGCCTCAAGCAGCCATAAATGGCGCGGAATTCGATACGGCCGCTTTTGTAAAGCGTCATCAATCTCCTTCAACATCCCGATCGGAATGCGCAGCGAGACCGTCGCAGTGCCGTTTTTCTGATCGCGTGAGGGTTTTTCTCCTACATTGCCGCGCGTCTTCGACTTACCTTCAAATTGTTGTGGATCTCGTTTTCCCATTGTGAAGCTGGAAAGAAAGTGATAACACAGTCGTACCCTCTGGGGCGTCTTAGAGCACAAGCCCTACGGATATCGCTATGGTGTCGAGTGTGTGTTATTCTGGATGTCACCGTGACATCCAGGCGAGATTTACGTCAGCCCAATGAGTCCGAAGTGTTCTTTTCTTCCTTCTCCGCCTATGGTCACTGCACGCCTTTGGCCAAATGCTCCACGCCAGCACCCCTTTCAGTTGCGGCCTTTCTCTGTAACGTCTAATCGTGAGCGCATGAAAATTTTGCTCGTTGAGGACAACGAAACCGATATTTGGTTGTTTCAGGAGGCTTTTCAGGCCCTTTCCATCGCCCACGATCTCGAAATCGCCCGCGACGGCGAGCGCGCCCTGGCCCGCCTGCGCGACAATCCCAAGCCCGATCTCATCCTGCTCGATATCAATATGCCGAAGCTGGACGGATTCGAGGTGCTCACCGCGATTCGTGACGATCCGAATCTGTGCGTGATTCCGGTGATCATGCTCAGCTCCTCGCGCGATCAGCGGGACGTGCGCCGCGCGCACGCGTTGGGCGCCAATTCCTATCTTTGCAAGGCGACTACGGATTTTGCCGACCTGGTGGGCGATTTCGACCGCTACTGGCTGCGCCGCGCCGAGCTCCCCCACCCCTGCTGAGTCTGTGGCATCCTGATTTCGATGTTGCTGGAAATTTTCCTCGCAACCTATGGCGCCGTTTTCCTGGCGGAGATCGTAGGAGATAAACTGCTTTACACCACCGGCGTTCTCGCCGCGCGATACAAAACTGTGCCGATCATGGTCGGCATGGCCTGCGCGTTCATGCTCAAAATGGCCGCCGCCGTCGCCCTGGGCGAGCTCATTTCCAAATTGCCGCCGCTGTTTGTCGCGGGCCTCACCGCGGCGAGCTTCATCGGCGTCGCCATCGCCGTCTGGCGCAAGGATGAACGGCGCGCGGCGCGCGGCGCCGTTTCGGCTCCTAAGGCCGCCATGGTCTCCTTCGCCGCAATTTTCTTTTCCGAATGGGGCGACGCCGGGCAGATTACGGCCGCCGCCTTGTCGGCCAAGTATCATGTTCCTCTAATTGTTTGGACGGGCGCGGTCAGCGCCATGGTTACCAAGGGCCTGCTGGCGGCCTCCATCGGCGCCGGCGTGCGAGGATGGATTCAGGAACACGTGCCGCCGAAAATGATCCGTTATGCCGGCGTCAGCGCCCTGCTTTTATTAGGGATTCTTTCCGTCATCGAAACTCTCACCGAGGGTCACGCTTGACCGCTGCCGGGCAGAAGCGGCGCACCGCGATCGGCTTCATTATCTGCCTCGGCGTCGTCAGCCTTTTCGCCGATATGACCTATGAGGGCGCGCACAGCTCCATCAGCCCTTATCTGTTAAGTCTTGGCGCGACGGCGGCGCAGGTCGCATTTATTTCCGGGCTCGGCGAGATGCTCGGACAAAGCCTGCGCTATTTTTCGGGACGGCTCGCCAGCCGCACGCACGCCTACTGGGGCATTACGTTTCTTGGTTACTCGATGAACGTGGTCGCGGTGCCGGCGCTGGCTTTTGCGGGAAGCTGGAGGATGGCCGCGATCCTGGTTGCCGCCGAACGCGCCGGCAAAGCTCTGCGCGGCCCGGCGCGCGACGTGCTCCTGTCCGAAGCCACCGAGGAAGTCGGCCACGGCTTCGGATTCGGCTTGCATTCCATCATGGATCAGACCGGAGCGGTGATCGGGCCCCTGCTCATGATGGCCGGCGTGATGCGCTCCGGAAATTTCAGGACGTCGTTCCTGTGGCTCGCCGTTCCCGCGGTGGGAACGTTGGCGGCCCTGACCACGGCGCGCATTCTGCATCCGGCCCGCGGCGCTTCCGCGCGCAATCCCAATCCGCTGCCGATTCCCAGAATTTTTTGGTATTACACCTTCGCGGCGGGATTGCTCGCATTCGGATTTGTCGATTGGCCGCTGCTCGTCTATCGCTTCGCGCAGGATCACCTGACCAGTCCTGCGGAGATCCCGTTGCTTTATGCCATCGCGATGGGGCTCGAAGGCGCGCTGGCCTTCGTGTTCGGCAAAATGTTCGATCGCTATGGCGTTCCCGTTCTCGTGCTCGGCACTCTTTTTTCCATCGCGTCGCTGCCCCTCGGATTTCTCGGCGGGCGAACCGCGGCGCTGGCGAGCGTCGCCTGCTGGGCCGCGGGCATGGGTTCGCAGGATGCCTGCCTGCGGGCGGGAATTTCGCAGGTCGTCTCCATGAATAAGCGCGGCAGCGCCTTCGGATCGTTCAACGGCGTGTGGGGCGTTTGCTGGTTTGCGGGCACGATGGCGATGGGGCTGCTCTATGCGCGATCGCTCGCCGCCGTCGTCGCGGTGGGCGTGGCGGCGCAGGCCGCCTCCGCGATCGCGTTCCTGTGGCTGCGGCCCCGGCTGCCCCAGCCGCGCTGACATCCGCGTTTCCGAACTCAGTCCGGAATTTCGATGTGCCCTTCCAAAAATTTCACCGCGCGGCCGGCGATGCTCACGCGATCGCCGAGCATCTGGCAGAACAATTCACCGCCCCGCTTCGAGCACTGCCGCGCATGCAGGCTCGTCTTGCCCAGCCGCATCGACCAGTACGGGATCAGCGTGCAATGCGCCGACCCGGTGACCGGATCTTCGGGAACGCCTTTGGCCGGCGCGAAAAATCGCGAGACAAAATCGCAATCGCGGCCCGGCGCCGTCACGATCGTGGCAAAACGGTCGATCCGCGCCAGCTTCTCCATGTTGGGTTCGAGCGCCCGAACTTCTTCCTCGCTCGAAAAGACGCAAAGATAATCGCGCGCCGCAAGAATCTGCTCGGGTTTGGCGCCCAGCGCTTCCGCCAGCGCGGAGCCGGCGCGGCACGGCTCCGGCGGACGCGATGGAAAATCGAGCGCGTAAAGATCCCCCTGGCGAGCCACTTTCAGATCGCCGCTCTTCGATCGAAACGAAATGCTCGCGCCGGATTTTTCGCGGCGAATCGTAAAAATCACGTGCGCGCTGGCCAGCGTCGCGTGCCCGCACAAATCCACTTCCACGCCGGGTGTGAACCAGCGCAGATCGTAAGCATCGCCGTTGGCAACGTAATAAGCGGTTTCCGAAAGATTATTTTCCGCGGCGATCGATTGCAGAACATCGTCGGGAAGCCAGCGATCCAGCGGGCAAATCGCGGCGGGATTGCCCCGGAACAGCTCGCCCGTAAAGGCGTCCACCTGATAAATCGGGATCCGCATGAATCTACTCTATCAGCGGATTCTCGAAAAACGTCAGCCCACCGGTTCAAGGGCGGCCGAGGCGACGCCGGTTCGCGCCGTGAAGGAGAAACGGCTGCCGGCGCCCGGCTCGCTCTCCACCCAGATCCGGCCGCCCATCATCTCCACCAGACGGCGTGAGATCGAAAGGCCCAGCCCGGTGCCGCCATAACGCCGTGTGGTGGATCCGTCGGCCTGGCGGAAGGCCTCGAAAATCACCTTCTGCTGCTCCGGCGTCAGGCCGATGCCCGAATCGGCCACCGTGAAGCGGAGCACAGCATCGTGGTCTTCGTAATGATCCAAAATCACCTGGACCGCGACAAATCCTTCCGCGGTAAACTTGATCGCGTTATTCACCAGGTTTAACACCACTTGGCGAAGACGCACCGGATCGGCGATGATAACGGCTGGAACATCGGAGGCGATCTCGCGACGCAGCTCGAGTCCCTTGTGCTGCGCCAGGAAATCCGGCGTGCGAAGAGATTCCTCAAGCAGCGCGCGGAGGGCGAACGGCGCCGGCGCCAGATCCATGCGGCCGGCCTCGATCTTTGAGAAGTCGAGAATATCATTGAGCAATTGCAGCAGATTGCCCGCCGAGGCGCGCGCGGTTTCCAGAAAATCCCGCTGCTCCTCATCGAGCCGGGTCTCCAGCGCCACTTCCAGCATGCCCATCAGCCCGTTCATTGGCGTGCGGATTTCGTGGCTCATATTGGCCAGAAATTCGCTCTTCAAGCGGCTCGCCTCCTCGGCGCGGCGCTTCGCTTCGGCCAGCTCCGCGGTGCGCTCCTGAACCTTTTCTTCCAGATCGGCGAGAACCGAGCCGAGCTCGCGGTTGAGCCGCTCGCGCTCCTCAAGCGACCTTTCGAGCTCGCTATAGGATTGATTCAGCCGAAGCTCCATCTGCCCGAAATCCTCGACCAGTTGCGCCAGCTCGAGCGGCGCGTGATCGGCCAGCGTGACCGCCGGCGCCTCCCGGCGGTTCATCACGAAACTGCGCACACGCGCCGCCAGTCCCTCTACCGGCCGCGTGAGCCGCGCGCTCATCCACGCCGCGCCGAAGGTGGAAGCCATCAGCCCGATCAGAATCCAAAACGCCGTTGCCAGATAATAATTCACCGATTCGAAAAGAACGGTGTTCATGGGCTGAGAGACGATCACGCTCCAGCCGGCCGCCGTCAACTGAGCGCTGGCCAGGCGGCGCTCGGCGCGGCCGCCATTTTTTCTGCGAATTTCCTGATACAGGCTGCCGTCATTGTTCAGGCGCCAATCCTCCGGCAGCTCCTCCGACGCGGCAAACGGCGCGCCGTAGCTGGATGAAATGATGCGGCCTTTCGGATCGAAAATGAAAACTTCGCCATTCCGCAAAAATCTCAGCGCTGAGTCCAATTCCTGAAGGCGGGAGCAGGCAAGCGATCCGTAAATCATGCCCCGCACCGATCCGCCGGCGTTCTTGACCGGCGCCGTGAGGCTCACGATCGGCACCGCGCTGGCGGGCCGCCCGATCAGCACCTCCGAAATGTACGGCCGGCCGCTGGCGACGGTTTCCTTCACGTACTCGCGGTCGGAAACGTCGTAGCCGATCAGCGGCTGCCCGTTGGGCGCGAACAAGGGGTCGGCCGCGAGAATCCGGCCCTGCGGGCTGATATAAGCGATGGTCCGGAACAGCGGATACACCCGATGAATCTCGTGAAGCATCGCGCTGGCGGCGTCGGGCCCGCGCGGAGGCGACTGCTCGAAAATCGCCGCCAGCTCCAGCAGCCCGCTCTGGTGCTTATCGAGAAACGCGTCCGCTTCTCCGGCCACCCGCGCCGCAGTCTCATGTATGTGCGCGCCGGCTTCGGCGGTGAGGCGCGAGGCGTGGATCCAGTCCAGCGCCACGTTGAGCCCCAAAAACGGTACCGTGGTCGCCAGCAGGAACCCGCGCGAAAGATGCAGCCGCAGCGGCGCCGGCCGGGCCGGAGCGGCCCCGCTGATCCGCGCCAAGCCCGGCCAGCGGCTCAGCAGATCGGCCGCGGTGACGTTCATCAGCCCGTTGAGAATATTTCGAACCACGATCGCGCTAACCGAAATTCCCATCGCGCTGATCGCTGCGGCGGCCGGCCCATTCCGAAACGCGAGCGCGGCTCCGATGGCAATCCAGAAGGCGCCGTCGGCGATCAAGGCCACCACGCCGCGCCGCGCGCACCATCCCACCACCAGCGCTTCCAGGATGTAAGCTCCGGCGCGCGCGAAATAAATTCCTTGCATGGTGTACGGAATTTCGGCGATCAGCGCGGCAAGCGCGCCATAGCCGGGTCCCAGATGCAGCGAAACCGCCAGCGAAAAAATGGCGCCGAACGATAGCTTGGCGCTGCCGAAAACCGGCACCGTCCAGCGGTTTACCAGAAATCCCGCGGCTCCGGCCACGGCCGCCGAGAGCAGGCGCCGGCAAACCGGCGCGGGAATTCGTAGCCGATGCGGCA